>Ga0194117_10000353_pt1 | contig 61941 bp, 54 predicted proteins | sample TA2MahsurfametaG_FD_160579 | JGI IMG/M metagenome (GOLD analysis project Ga0194117, IMG submission 160579) | Freshwater microbial communities from Lake Tanganyika, Tanzania - TA2015009 Mahale N1 surface | ecosystem: Environmental > Aquatic > Freshwater > Lake | place: Tanzania: Lake Tanganyika... | reverse complement strand
CCCCATCCTCGGCATGCCATCCCGGGCAGGATCACCTAGTCGAAACCGGTACGCCCCCCCATGAACTGACGGAGGTTGAAATCGTCGAGAGCCGGGCACTTGTCAAATGGCCTTTGCCGGAGAGCCGTTTTGCCCTGCGGCGATCCGACCCATCCATGGCGGCATTCCCTGGTCGTTCGGAGGGTCGATTTCGCGGTTGCCCGGGCGGGCCATGCAGGAATACTCATCGTGTGCCTTCCCCCGCGATGAAAACGGTTGCCGGTGTCCTGCTGGCTTGGGTGCTCTGCGGTTGCCAGACCTCCCGCGGGCCGGGTGTGGGTCGCGGCCTGTCGGTCGCGCAGGCCGGCGGGGTGGTGCGGGTCTCCCATGGGGCGGACCTCCTCTCCGAGTATCACACCGGGGGTGTTTCACGACCGTTTCTGTATCCGCTGCTCGGGCCCGATGGCGTCCACATGACCCGGAGGTGGCCCCAGGAGGATGTCGGCGGCGAGGAGAAGGACCATCCGCACCACCACGCGCTCTGGTGGTCCCACGGGGCCGCCAACGGCAACGATTTCTGGAGCGAGGTGGCAGGAGCCGGCCGGACCGTGCACGAGGCGTTCACCGCCACGCGCGTCGAGGGATCCGGCGCCGGCCAGCGTGCCGTCATCGCATCGCGCAACCGTTGGGTCGCCAAGGACGGCACGGTGGTGGCCGAGGACGAGCGCCGCATGGTCTTCCATCCGCCGACACCGGACCTGCGGCAGATGGACTTCGAGATCACGGTCCGTCCCGTCGGCGGTCCGCTGGTGCTCGGGGACACCAAGGAGGGTACCTTCGCCATCCGACTGGCCGAGACCATGCGCCTGAAACGCGCCGACAAGAGCCGGGGAGGCACGATTCTCAACTCGCGTGGGCAGCAGGACGGCGACACCTGGGGCAAGCGCGCCGAGTGGTGCGACTACTCCGGTCCGGTGGCCGGGCCGACGGGCACCGGCACCTACGGCGTCACGATCTTCGACCATCCGGCCAACCCCCGGCATCCGACCTGGTGGCATGTGCGGGACTACGGGTTGTTCGCCGCCAATCCCTTCGGCGTCCACGACTTCGAGAAGAAACCCGCCGGCACCGGCGACCTCGCCGTGGAACCGGGCAAGGCGGTGACCTTCCGCTACCGGGTGCTCCTCCACCGGGGCGATTCCCGGTCGCTGCCCATCGACGCCCTGTACCAAGCCTACAAGGCCGGGAAAGGATCGCCATGACCGCCCGCACGGGGCGCCGGTCGGGCGTCGGCGTCCGGTCTTCCCGGAGGATGCGTCCGTCGCCGTTCCGCTCGGCAGCGCCCCTGATCCTGGCCGGTTCCGCCCTCCTGGGCGGTTGCCGCACCACCGGCCTGCTCGATCTCGGCGGCCGGTCCGGGATGGCCACCGGGGCCCTCTATCGCCACGCCGAGTCCATCGTCCTGGCCCGCGACCAGGAGGCCGATCTTAGGTGCCGCCACCGCAAGGTGATCGACACCCGCCTGATCGAGGCGCCCGAGGCGGAGGCCGATCCGCGGGGCGGTCACGAGTCGTTCTCCTTCTCCGGATCCGGCACGCCATCGTCCTACGTGATCCCCCCGGAACGCCGCTACTCCCGCTTCGTCGAGCGCTGGGCGATCCAGCGCTGCGACGCCGAGGTCTTCTACCGGGTGACCTACACCCCGGGCGCCTCGGGAACCGATGTCACCGCCGAACTCGAATCCACTCCTCCCCCACCATGAATCGCCGCCAATTCCTCACCGCCACCTCGCTGGCCGCCGGGGCCGTCGTCACCGGTTGCACCACCACCGCCCCCGCCGCCCGGTTCACCCCCAAGTCCCGGGTGATCGGTGCCAATGACGACATCCGGGTGGCCGTGGTCGGCTTCAACTCGCGCGGCAACGACCACATCGCCGGGTTCCGCAAGCTCAAGGGCGTGCGCCTGGTGGCCCTGTGCGACGTCGACTCCAAGGTGCTGGAGAAGGGCCGGGCCGACCTCGCCAAGGACGGCATCCAGGTCCAGACCTTCACCGACGTGCGCAAGTTGCTCGAAAGCGGCGAGATCGACGCGGTGTCCACGGCCACGCCGAACCACTGGCATGCGCTCCTGGCCACGTGGGCCTGTCAGGCGGGCAAGGACGTGTACGTCGAGAAGCCGGTGTCCCACAACGTGTGGGAGGGCCGCCAGATCGTCGCCGCCGCCCGGAAGTACGGGCGCATCGTCCAGACGGGCACGCAGTGCCGGTCGAACCCGGGCCTCCGCGAGGCCATAGCCTGGGTGCGGGAGGGCAACCTCGGGCGCATCCAGGTGGCCCGCGGCCTCTGCTACAAGCCGCGCCAGAGCATCGGCCAGGTGTCGGCCCCCACGCAGGTCCCCGACCACATCAACTACGATCTCTGGTGCGGGCCCGCGCCGCTCAAGCCCCTGATGCGCTCCAAGCTGCACTACGACTGGCACTGGCAGTTCGTCACCGGCAACGGCGACCTAGGCAACCAGGGCATCCACCAGATGGACATCGCCCGCTGGGCCCTGGGCGTGAACACCCTCAGCCCGAAGGTCTTCAGCGTGGGCGGCCGACTGGGCTATCAGGACAATGGCGACACGCCCAATTCGCAGTTCGTCTTCCACCAGTACGACCAGGCCGCCCTGATCTTCGAGGTGCGCGGGTTGCCCAAGTCCAAGGAGTATCAGGACGGACGCTGGTCCAAGAGCATGCCCGACTACCGGGGCGCCCAGGTGGGCGTGGTGATCCACTGCGAGAATGGCCACCTGGTCATCCCGTCGTACGACAGCGCCCAGGCCTTCGACCGGAATGGCCGGCAGATCAAGGCCTGGAAGCAGGGGGCCGACCACTACGCCAACTTCATCTCGGCGGTCCGCAGCCGGCGTTCGGGCGAGCTGAATGCCGAGATCCTCGAGGGGCACCTCAGCAGCGCCCTCTGCCACACGGGCAACATCAGCTACCTGCTGGGGTCCAAGCTGCCGCCCGAGGCCATCCGCGAACGCCTGCAGGGCAACCACGAGGCCGCCGAGACCTTCTCGCGCCTGTCCGAGCACCTGATCTCCAACGGCATCAACCTCGAGGCGCAGCCGCTGGTGCTGGGCGAGACCCTGCGCATGGACGTCAAGGCCGAGCGGTTCATCCGCAACGATCGCGCCAACCAGATGCTCACCCGGGAGTACCGGAAGGGCTTCGAGGTGCCGTCGCGGGTTTGATGCCCGTCCAGACGGGCGGAGGGGCGGGAGGCCCCGCCGGGGCGACTTCAAGCGGCCCCTTCGGATCGTGTTTCCGGAGGGGCCGTTGCCGTCGGGTCGTTCGATTCCCGCAGCGTCGTGCCAGCGTCGTTGGGATCAGGCCCCCAGGTAGAACCGGGCGCAGTTGCCGCCCCAGAAGCCGGCGGCCTGTTCCGGGCCCAGATGGCGGACGTGATCGCGCACCAAGCCCTCGACCTGCTCGTAGCTCCCCGCCAGCAGGCAGACCGGCCAATCGCTGCCGAACATCAGGCGCTCCGGCCGGAACGTCTCGAACACCACGTCGAGGTAGGGCCGGAAGTCGTCGGCCTTCCAGTTGCGGTGATCCGCTTCGGTCACCATGCCCGACACCTTGCAGCAGACGTTCGGGTGCCGGGCCAGTTCGCGGATCTGCGAGGCCCAGGGCTCGATCAGCCCGTCGCGGATGAGCGGTTTGGCGATGTGGTCGAGCACGAAGGGTTGCTCCGGGAAATGCCGGACCAGCTCGATCGCGGCCGGGAGCTGCCTCGGGTAGATGAGCAGGTCGTAGGTGAGGTCGAATTGCCGGAGCGCCCCGATGCCGCGGACGACGGCCGGGCGGACGAGGAAGCCGTCGTCGGGCTCGTCCTGCGCGACATGGCGCACGCCGGCCAATCGCGGGTGCGCGGCCAAGGCCGCGAGGCTTTCCTCGACCCGCTCGGACTGCAGGTCCACCCAGCCGACCACCGCCTTCACCGTCGGGTCGGCGTCGGCCAACCCCAAGAGCGACCACGATTCGGCCAGCGATTGGCGGGCCTGCACGGCGATCGAACCGTCGAAGCCCAAGGACCGCTGGATCCGCCCCAGATCCGCCGGCAGCCAGTCGCGCTGGAGGGCCGACCCCTCCGGAATCCAGGGGTACTCGGCGGCGGTGTACCTCCAGAAATGCTGGTGGGAATCGAGCTTCATGGGGGCATCCTGCCACCGCGGCACGGCTCTGGATACCGCCGAAACACGCCCGGCGCCACCGGGCCGACAGACACCCCGCCGGACCGTTTCGAGGGTTGCCGAGGCCGCCGCGCGGCGGGTATCACCAGCGGGTGCCCAGTGTTGCTGAACAGTTGAAGGCCGAGCGTGAGCGTCAGGGACGCACCGTCCACGACGTGGCGAACGTGACCAACATCAAGACCGACCACATCCGTGCACTGGAGGCCGGCGACTGGGACACCTTCGGCGCGCAGGTCTACATCCGCGGCTTCACGCGCACCTACGCCAAGGAGCTGCGCCTCGACGTGGGACGGGTGATGGCCGAGCTCGAGGCCGAGTTGGGCGCCTCGGAGGACTACTCCGGTCCGCCGCCGTTGACCGGCCGCCGGAAAGGTCCGCTGGACTTCATCACCCTGTGGCTGTCGAGGGTCCGGTGGCAGTGGTTGTTCCCGGCGTTGCTCGGCCTCGGGGTGCTGTGGGCGGTCTGGATGGGCTACCGCTCCTGGGTTGCGTCCCGCTCGTCCGCCGCCGCAACCGGGCCCGCGCCGCGCAGCACCATGGTTCCCGCCCCGGTGCCGGCCACCGTGCCGCTGGGCAACGCCCTGCGACCCGTGCCCCGCAAGCCGCTCAACGCCCAGGCCCCGCTGCCCACCAACGCGACGACGCCACCGGCTCGCACCCGTTGAGCGAGGCGCACGGGTGGTGTCGTCCCGGGGCACCCCGAAGGGATGCCCGTCGGGGATGACGGGGACTCAGGCGGCGATCTTCGTCCAGGCTGCGTTGGCCTTGGAGGAGGCGACCACGGCCTCGATGAAGGCCATGCCCCGCACGCCGTCCTCGATCTTCGGGTAGTCGTTGGCCACGTCGTCCTTGGCCAATTTCTTGCCCGCCTGCTTGGCGCGGATCGCGTTGGCGAAGTTCTTGTAGATGTTGGCGAAGGCCTCGAGGTAGCCCTCGGGATGGGCCGGGGGAGTGCGGCCCGCGGCCTTGGCGGCGTCGCTCAGGTAGCCGTTGGCGGTGCGGTACACCTGCATGGGCTGGTCCATCCACTTCACCAGCAGGGTGTTCGGCTCCTTCTGATGCCACTCGAGGCCGCCCAGTTCGCCGTAGACCCGGATGTTGAGGTTGTTCTCCTCGCCCACCGAGATCTGCGAGCTGTGCAGCACGCCCTTGGCGCCGCCCTTGAAGCGGAGCAGCACGTTGCCGTCGTCATCGAGCTTGCGGCCCTTCACGAACGCCGTCAGGTCGGCGGCCAGTTCGCTGATCTGCAGCCCGGTGATGTACTCGGCGAGGTTCTCGGCGTGGGTGCCGATGTCGCCGATGCAGCCGGCCGCGCCGCTGCGCTTGGGGTCGGTGCGCCAGGCCGCCTGCTTCTGGCCGGAGGCCTCAATGCGCGTGGCCAGCCAGCCCTGCGGGTACTCGACCACGACCTTGCGGATCTTGCCCAGCTTGCCCGAGTGCACCAGGTGACGCGCCTCCTTCACCAGGGGATAGCCGGTGTAGTTGTGGGTCAGGCCGTAGAGGCGGCCGGTCTTCTTCACGATGGCCGCCAGTTCCTTGGCCTCGGCCAGGTCGAAGGTGGCCGGCTTGTCGCTCAGCACGTGGAATCCGGCCTCGAGAGCCGCCTTGGCGGCGGGGAAGTGCACGTGGTTCGGCGTGACGATGGCCACGAAGTCGATGCGCTGCTCGGCCGGCAGCGCGGCCTCCTTGATCACCAGCTCCTGATAGCTGCCATACACGCGGTCGGGGGCGAGGAAGAGGTCCGCGCCGGAGGCCTTGGACTTCTCCGCGTCCGAGGAGAACGCGCCGGCGACCAGCTCGATCTGGCCGTCGATGTTGGCGGCGATGCGGTGGACCGCGCCGATGAAGGCTCCGCGTCCGCCGCCGACCATTCCGTAACGAATCTTTCTGCTCATGATGGATGTGTGTTGAACGACCGTGATTGCCGTGAGGAAACGCCGTCGAAGATCGCCCCCGCGGGCCTGCCGAGTCAACGCCGACGCGGGTCCCGGGCGAGGCGGGCGGCGCGAGGTGGATTCCCTTGGGCCTACCGCCGGTCGTTGCGCGCGCTTCCTCCTGGACATCGCCGCCATGTCGTCGCCGGCTTTTCAATGGGATCGTCTCGGCGTAGCCTCACCGTTGTCCGGGGTGTCTCATGGGCGTTCCCGGGACTCCTGTCCATGCTCGTCCATCTGCTGAAATCAAAACTCCACCGGGCCACCGTCACCGCCGCCAGCGTCGACTACGAGGGCAGCCTGACCATCGACGAGGACCTGATGGAGCGGGTCGGCCTGCATCCCTACGAGAGGATCCTCTGCGGCAACATGGCCAATGGCGCCCGATGGGAGACTTATGCCATCCGCGGGCCCCGGGGTTCGGGCGCCATCGAGATGAACGGGGCGGTGGCGCACCTGGGCAAGATCGGCGACCGCCTCACGATCATGTCCTTCGCCGAGGTGGACAGCAGCCTGGCCCCCGGATGGTCCCCGAAGGTCGTCGTCCTCGACGCGGCCAACCGCATCGTCAACGAACGCGGCCTCTGATCCCGTGCCGCGGGCCCGGAGGGCCTTGGCAGGCGTTCTCCCGCTGCGAAATTGGTGTTGGTCTCGGGATCGGCCGGCCGCATAGTCACAGGCCGCCCACATCGGGCCGAATATCCTAGAGCCGATCATGAGAGACGAACTTGAGAGACTGGTTGCCGCCGGAAAGATCCTGAAGACCCACGTCGCCCCGCTGATGACCCTGACGGAGGCGGGTTTCTGCCAGCACCGGAGCTGGGGTTTCGGCCGCATCGTTTCCATGGACCTCGCCCTCGGGCGCCTGAACATCGACTTCACCTCCAAGGCCGGACACTCGATGGACCTGGCCTTCGCGGCCGAGTCCCTCAAGCCGATCGGGCGTGACCACATCCTCGCCCGGAAGGCCCTCGACCTCGACGGGCTCCGGCGCGAAGCCGCACTCCACCACCTCTCGGTCGTCAAGCTGGCCATCGCGAGCTTCGGCGGATCGGCGACGGTCGACCAGGTGCAGAACCTGCTCAAGGACGTCATCGGCAGCGACTGGAAGAAGTGGTGGGAGGTGGCCCGGGCCGAGATGAAGAAGGACGGCCACTTCACCGTGCCGCTCAAGAAGACCGACCCCATCCTCTTCCAGGAGGCCGAACTCGACATCGGCGTCCGGCTTTCTGGGGAATTCAAGGCCGCCAAGGGACTGAAGGCCCGCGTGGCCGTCGCCTCTGAGATCCTCAAGAGCGTGCCCGACATCGGCAACAAGGCCGTGGTGGCCGAGATCATCGCCTTCCTCGATGCCGACATCGGCAGCCACCTGGTCACCATGCCGGCACTGGCCCTCGAGGGCGTGTTCATCCGGGACGACCTCCGGAAGGCCGCCGGGCTCGAGCAACCCGAGGGACCCGTCACCGCCAAGGACATCCTCGCGGGCCAGTCCAAGCTGGTGGAGTTCTTCAACGATCTTCCGGCGGCCAAGCACCGCCGGGCCCTCGAGGCCCTGCGCGACTCGGTGCCCGACTGGGGCGCGAAGCTCATCCTCATCATCAACAACGTCAGCGCCAAGCTGGCGGGCGAGTGCGCCCGGTTGCTGTTCCTCGAGAACCGAGGCCAGTTGCTCAAGCAGGAGCTCATGCGCCTGGTGAGCCAGCACGGCGCCAGCAGCGAGCTGTTGCTGTGGCTGGGCAAGGAGCGCGGCGACCACTTCGCCGACATCCTCGGGCCCGAGGTGTTCCGCGCGATGCTCACCGCCATGGAGCGGGACGCCTTCAACGAGAAGCGCTCGAACCGGCTCCACGACTTCATCCTCGACGACATGAAGCTGCTCCCCGAGCTCATCGAGTCGGCCGACATCGAGGTGATCCGCGACCTGACCCGCAGCCTCCAGCTCTCGCCCAGCTTCGACGACATGGACAAGCGGTCGCTCTTCGCCCGTATCGTCAAGGCCTACCCGGCGATCCAGGAGATGATCACCGGCGAGAACAAGAAGGAGGACCACAGCTTCCTGGTGAGCTGGCCCAGCCTCCAGCGCCGCCAGGAGGAGTATCAGGAACTCGTCGCCAAGCGCATCCCGGCCAACGTCAAGGACATCGCGCTGGCCCGCAGCTACGGCGACCTCCGCGAGAACCACGAGTACAAGTCCGCCAAGGAGATGCAGCGGGTGCTGCAGCGCCGCAAGGCCGAGCTGGAGCGCGACCTCGGGCGGGCGCGCGGCACCGACTGGGCCAACGTGCGGACCGACGTGGCCGGCCCGGGCACCGTCCTGCACGTCAGCGAGCTGACCAGCGGCACCAACGAGCGGATCTACCTGTTGGGCGCCTGGGATGGCGAGCCCGACAAGAACATCCTGAGCTACCTCACCCCCTTCGCGAAGATCTTCCTCGGCCAGCCGGTCGGTGCCGAGGTCTCGTTCGGTTCGGAAGGCCAGGCCAAGCGCTACCGGATCGACGGCATCACGGCCTACGTCCCGGCGCCGACGGAGTGATCCGTCGTCCGGGGGCGGGCTTGGACTGAACAGCGGGGGCGGGGCCCACTGGTGTCCGACGTCTGGTGTCCGACATGGAATCCGATCCATCCGATCCGATCGAAGCCGAGGACCCGGTCCTGCTCCTTCCGGAGTGGACCGAGGTCTTGTGGTTCGTGGCCCATGCCCGGCCGCGGGCCGAGAAGAAGCTGGCCGCCTTCTGCCTGGAGCAGGGGTTCGAGCACCGGTTGCCGCTGTACCCGAGCCTCAAGACCTACGCCCGCAAGCGGGTGGTCTTCGAGAAGCCGCTCTTCCCGGGCTACCTGTTCGCAAGGGTCCAGAGACGCCACCGGCAGACCCTCATCCAGAACCGTTATGTGGCGAACCTGCTCCAGGTGCCCGACCAGGCCGGGTTCGAGCGCCAACTGGACGACATCTACCGGGCGCTCGAGGCCCGCGTGGAAATCCAGGTCTGTCCCGAGATCAAGCCCGGGTTGCAGGTCCGCATCAAATCGGGTCCGCTCCGCGGCACCGAGGCCTGGGTCGAGAGCCGGTCCAAGTTGTCCGATGTCCACCTGAGGCTCGACTTCATCGGGAAGGCGGTGGTGGCGAAGATCGAGGCCGATGATCTCGAACTCATCTGATCCCAAGCCCGGCGGGCGGCCTCGTCCGGTGCCGGTCCCGTCGGCGCGTTCCGTGGCGCTGGACATCCTCCTCCAGCGGGCGACGCCCGGGGACTTCCTCGAGCACCGGCTCGAGGCGCTCCCCGGGATGCGGGCCCTGTCCGACGACGACCGTCGTCTGGCCCGGGAGATCGCCTTCGGCATCCTGCGCAACCGGTCGGCCCTCGATCATCTCCTCGCCTCGCGCACCGATGGCCGCCCGCAGCGGCCGGTCCTGCGTGGGATCCTGCAGTCCGGTCTGTACCAGCTCATCTTCCTGGACCGGGTGCCCGACCATGCCGCCGTGAACGAGGCCGTGCTGCTGGCCCGGCAACGGGGATTTTCGGCGCAGGCCGGTTTCGTGAACGCCGTGCTTCGTGGCGTCGCCCACGATCGGGATGCCTGCCGGCGCGCCCTCGACGCCCTTAGGCTCTCCGATCCCGCGACCGGCTGGTCCCATCCGGGATGGCTCGTGGCGCGTTGGTCCGTCGAGCTGGGGTCCGCCACGCTCCAGCGCCTGCTGGGCTGGGACAACTCCGCGCCGAGGATTTTCGCCCGCGTGAACCGGATCCGCACCACGCCGCAGGCGCTGGTCGCCCGCTGGCAGTCCGAGGGTGTCGTGGCCGTGCCGGAAACCTTCGACTGGGTGGACGCGGGCACCGTGTTCTCGCTCGACCGCCATCCCACCCTCGAATCGCTGGGTTCGTTCCAGGAAGGCGGATTCTACCTCCAGGATCCCAGCACCCTGATGGCGGTGCACCTGCTGGATCCTCGGCCCGGCCAGCGCATCCTCGACCTGTGCGCCGCGCCCGGGGGCAAGGCGCTGGCGATCGCCGAGCGCCTGGGAGACGGCGGCGGGGTGGTGGCCCAGGATGCGCATCCCGGCCGGCTTGAGCTGGTCCGCGAGAACGTCCGACGCCTCGGGGCCGAGGCCCGGGTGAGCGTCGTCGACCGGTTCGAGGACGGGACCACCGGGGCGGTGGCCGGGCCGGCAGGGGGGGCTGGCGCGGAACGGTTCGACGCCGTCCTGGTGGACGCGCCGTGCTCCAACACCGGGGTCCTGCGGCGGCGCATCGAACTCCGTTGGCGCCTCCAGCCGGGCGAGATTCCGCGCCTGGCGGCTGAGCAGCTTCGGTTGCTCGGCGTGGCGGCCCGGCGGGTGCGACCCGGGGGGGCGCTGGTGTACAGCACCTGCAGCCTTGAGCCGGAGGAGAACCAACACGTGGTCGACGCCTTCCTGGAGGGCCATCCGGGCTGGGTGGAGACGGCCCGTCGCCGCCTGCACCCGGCGGCGGACTCCGTCGACGGCGCCTTCGCCGCGCGACTGGTCGCCCCGGAGGCTGAACCGACATCCTCCCCGATTTCCGAATCCATCCCCAACCCCGCCTGACCCATGCTGCACGCTTCGCTCGGATCCCAGGAGACCTGGTCGCCGTTCCTCCGGTCCAGCCCCGTCTGGACCCGGTGCCTCGACTGGCTCAAGATCCTCACGCCTGAGACGCCCCTGGGCAACCATGAGCTCGATGGCCCAAGCCTGTACGCCTCGGTGCAGGAATACACCACCCAGGGGCGGGAACTCTGCCGCTTCGAGAGCCACCGCGAGCACATCGACATCCAGTACACCATCGCCGGCATTGAGACGATCGACTGGATCCCGCGCGAGGCCCTCAGCCCCGACGGCCCGTTCGGCAACGACGTCCAGTTCTGGCATGCCGCAGCCGATTACACCCCCATCACCCAGGCGGCGGGCCGGTTCTCCATCTTCTTCCCCGGCGATGCCCATCGGCCGAAGGTGATCCACGGCCAGCCGACCCATATCCGCAAGGTGGTGATCAAGATCCCGGTGCACCGCATCGGTTGATCGCCGGGGACGGGCCGGGGCGGGGAGGCCCGGGGCGGGAACAACGGGCTCGCCGGGCCGGGGCGCTCACCGTCCGCGATAGATGCACTGCGAGGTGCAGGTCTCGGCGATCACCAGTTCGCACAGCAGCGGCAGGCGGGGCTTGAGGTCGTTCCAGATCCAGACCGCCAGCCGTTCGCTGGTGGGGTTCTCCAGGCCCGGGATGTCGTTCAGGTAGTGGTGGTCGATCCGGTCGTGGACCGGTTGGAAGGCGGCCTTCAGGTCGGCGTAGTCCATCACCCAGCCGGTGTATTCGCCGACGGGTCCCTCGATGGCCACTTCGATGCGCCAACTGTGCCCGTGGAGCCGGGCGCATTTGTGTCCGCCGGGGACGTTCGGAAGGCGGTGTGCGGCTTCGATCTGGAGGGTTTTTCGGAGTTCCATGGAAGAGAAGGGGTTCAGGACTCGAGGTCGGTCCAGGTGACCAGGTCGCCCAGGGCCGGGCGGCCGTCATGACGCCAGGCGGCCGGGGGTTCCTGCATCCGGCCGATGGGGCAGATGCGGCCGGCGCCCCATCGGGCCAGGCGGCGGGCGATGTCGGGCAACCGGTCGTCGGGCGCGGCCACGGCCACGGTGGAAACCTGGTGGCGGTGCGGCTCGGCGAAACGCAGGACCTCATCCCATTGCCGGACGGGCTTGATCTCGATGAAACGGTGCAGGCAGGAGGGCTGGAGACGCGCGTCGTGGTTGAGCACCACGGTCCACGCGGTGGAATCCGGGCTGGCCCAGAGGCGGACCGTCGCCGGGGGCTCGAAGAAGAGCGACCGGTTCAGGTTCCGGTCGGTCAGCGAGGCGACGGCGGCGGACCGGAGTTCGAAGGTGCTGCGCCGGGACCGGATCAGGGCCGACTCGGCGATCCCGAGGGGGCCGCGGGGCTCGCTCGCCTCGCGGCGTTCCAGTTCGGCGGCCAGCTCCTCGGCGAGCGTCTCGGTACTGCCCGAGGCCTCCTCCTCCACGTAGTACGCGTGCGGCGACAGGCAGCCCAGCTGGTTCCAGGCCGTGATGTCGTCGGCCATCGCCCTCACCAGCCGTTTGCGCGAGTAGGGGCTCAGCGACTCCTTGGCGATGAGTCCGAAACTGAGGCGGTGGCCGTGGGCGACGAAGCGGGTCTTGGCCGGGATCCGTGGCCGGACTCCGGCCAACATCGCGTCGCTGCCGGTGGCCGTCACACAATCGGCCTCGGCGAAGAGCAGGTCCTCCAGCGCCGGGGCACCGCGTTCGTCGTGGCTCCAGGACACCAGCTCGAGGCAGGCTCCCAGCTTCGACTCGGTGGCCGCCAGCGAGTGGGCGAAGAGGCGGGGCAGGAACGACGCGTCGCGCGGGCACTTGACGACCTGGGCCGAGCGCGTGACCAGCCCGAGGATCATGGAGAAGAGCGCGGGGTTGGGCAGGTTGCCGGCCGTGAGGTGGACCAGCAGTTCCGGTCCGACCGCCAGCGAGGTGCGACCGGTGCGGTGCTCTGCGGAACCGGCGCCGAAGTCGTCGAGGCGGCGGGTGTCGCCGAGGTCCTGTGCCACCAGGGCCTCGAGGGACTCGACCGTGATGGAGCCGAAGAAGGCGTCGAGACCGCGGGCCAGCGTGGCCTGGTTCCAGCCGGTCTCCTTGGGCCCGTCGCGCAGGGCCAGGGCCCGGAAGCCGTTGACCGGCTCGAGCCACTGCTCCGCGGTGTGCGCCACCATCTCGATGACGCCCCGGGTGCGCTGGCGCAGGAGCCAGTCGTTCCGGTTGCGCCGGACGGCGAAGCAGGCCTGCCGGAGGGTCTCCCCGGTCAATTCAAGCTCGGGGCCGAGGTCGGCGAGGAAGAGTTGGTGGAGGGTCATGGCGGGGTTCAGCGGCTCATGCGCGAGCAGCCGCGCGGCTCGGCGTCGGTGGTGCGGCCGAGCAGTTCGAAGGTGTCGCCCCGGATCCGGCCGAGGTCGCCGGTCTCGAGGGCGGCCACCGACCAGACGTTGGCCAGGTCGTGGATGCGCAGCAGGCCTGCTTCGCCCTCGGCGACATCGTGCCCCGTCTCCGGGTGGACGGTGCGCACGCGGACCCAGGGTGGGAACCGGAAGCCGTCCCCGGTGTCGTAGGCCTGCGAGGACAATTCGCTCATGCCGTATTCGGGTACGATCCGCACCGGGCCGAGCCGGTCGGCCAGGGCCGCATGCAGATCGGTGCGGGACAGCGTCCGCGAGCGTCCCTTGTAGCCGCCGGTCTCCATCAGGCGGGATCCTGAAGGAAGGTCGAAGCGACGCCCTGCCGCATCGAGGGCGTCGACCAGGTGGACGAAGAGGAAGGCCGTGCCGAGCACGAGGACCGGTTGGCCCTCGGCGCACGCCACCTCGAGGGCCGTGGTCGTGGCGTCGAGGTCCAGTTCCCAGGCGGCTTCGGGTCCGATCCGCCCAAAGAAGCCGGATCCCGCCCCCCCGAAGTCATGATTCACCACCTCGAGCATGTGCACGAGGGAGGAGTGGGGCGCCAGCCCGGGCGGCGGGGTCAGCGCCAGGCAGCGGGGCCGGAATCCCACCGGGAACCCCGGGCCCGTCGCCAACAGGTGGGCGGCGAACCACGGGCGGAGGGAATCCTCGTAGAGGGCCAGCGATCCCGCATGGTGGACGTGTCGGCTCGGTCGCTGGGCGGTGGTGCCCGACGAGTGGAAGACGCGGGCCCGGGCCTCCGGGGCGATGGCCGTGAGTTCGAGTTCCTGGAAGGCGCTGGTGGGCACCGCCGGGATCTGGCGCCAGGAGCGGACCGAGTCCGGTTGGCACCCGCGGGTTCGGCAGAACAGTTGGTAGGCCGGGACGGTGTCGTGCTGGAGACTGAAGAGGTCCAGCGCCAGACGCTCCCAGGGGTCGGAACCTGCCGGGGCATGCAGGCCCGTTGGCCGGGAATGGCGACCGATCAGGTCGCGGACCCGACCTGCCAGGGCAGAGTGGCTGGGGTTCATGCGGTTTTTGCTGAGGCTCCGATCCCCGGAAACGATCCCGGTTTTTCGGGGAGGGGAAGCGGTTCGGCTGGTTTTCCGCGACAGTCGGTCTCCGGTGTAGGCGAGGTGGCGTGTCTTTGTCCAGCGTTCCCCCCGGGTGAAGGGTCGGGGCGACCGGGAGGGGATCGCGGTGGGTTTGTGTCAATAGTGAGGACCGACCCTATTTTCGATGTGGAGAAACCGGGGGCTTGGCATACCGTCGGGGTCTCCATGAAGGTGCTCATTCTAGCCGCAGGTTATGCCACGCGGCTGTATCCGTTGACGCTGACCCAGCCGAAGCCGCTGCTGCCGGTGGCGGGCAAGCCGATGATCGACTACGTGATGGACAACCTGGCGCCGATCGGGGGCATCGACGAGGTGTTCGTGGTGAGCAACGCGAAGTTCGCCGGGCACTTCTCGCAGTGGTCCGAGGCCTATCGGCGGGCCTCGCAGCACCCGTTCCGGTTCTCGGTGATCAACGATGGCTCGACGGACGATTCCAACAAGCTGGGGGCCATCGGCGACCTGAACCTCGTGCTGGAACAGGAAAGCCTGGACGACGACCTGATCGTGGTGGCCGGTGACAATCTCTTCAACCAGAGCCTCCGCGGCTTTGGCCAGTATTGCCGCTCGCACAACGGGCCGGTGCTGGGGGTGTACGATGTGGGCAGCCTCGAGCAGGCCCGCAAGTACGGCGTCGTGGACATCGATGACACCGGGCGGATCACGAGCTTTGTCGAGAAACCCGCCGAGCCGGCCAGCACCCTCATCGGCATCGCCCTGTACTACTACCCGCGCCACCACCTCGCCTCGATCCGCCAATACCTGGCCGAGGGCAACAATCCCGACCAGCCCGGCCGGCTCATCCAGTGGATGTACCCGCGCACGCCGGTGATGACCTGGAGCGTGCCGGGCATCTGGTACGACATCGGGTCGAAGGAGACGCTGGCCGAGGCCAACCGGATCTTCGCCCGACGCTGAGCGACCGGACCGCCCGGGCCGGTTGCATCGGCCCGCCTTGCCCAGGACCCTTTCGATTCCCACCCCAGGAACGCCCCGCCATGAACGACATCGCCTCCGCCTTCCTCGAGACCGCCACCGCCCATGCCGGCAAGACGGCCCTGTTCTGGGGCGAGTCGCGCTTCACCTACGGCCACTACCGGGACCAGGTGCTCGGGACGGCGGCCCGGCTCAGGGCCCTCGGCATCCGCCCCGGGGATCGCGTCGCAGTCTGGCTGCGGAACTGCCCGGAATTCGTGGGTGCGATGTTCGGCGTGCTCGCCGCCGACGCGGTGCTCGTGCCCATCAACAACTTCCTCAAGCCGGCCGAGGTGGCCTACATGCTGCAGGATGCCGGGATCGACTGGGTCATCGCCGAGGAGGGCCATGCCGGGCTCCCGGAATTGAGGGCGTTGCGCCCGGGACTCCAGGTCCAGGCCGCGGGATCCCTGCCGACCGCCGCCGCCGAGGTGCCGGCTCCGTCCCGCGGGGGCGACGACCTGGCCGTGCTCATCTACACCAGCGGCACGACCGGGCATCCGAAGGGAGCGATGCTATCGCACCGCAACCTGCTCGGGAATGTCGCCTCCTGCCGCGTCTTCCTCGAACTGTCGGAAGACGACCGACTGGTGGTGCTGCTGCCGATGTTCCACAGCTTCATGCTCACCGTGGGCCTGTTGCTGCCCCTGTTGAGCGGGGCCTCGGTCGTGGCCGTGCAGGGGCTCCACTCGCCGAAGCACATGATCGCCGAGATCCTGCAGAACCGGGGCACGCTGCTGCCGGCGATGGCGGCGCTCTTCCGGGCGCTGTCGCAGATCCCGGCGGGCATCGAGTTCACCTCGCTGCGGCTGTGCGTCAGCGGCGCCGGCCCGCTGCCGATGGAGATCCTCCACGCCTTCCAGGCCAGGCATCCGAAGGTGCCCCTGATCGAGGGCTACGGCCTCAGCGAAGCCAGCCCGGTGGTGACGGTCAACCCGCCGCGCGACCCGAAGGCCGGGACCATCGGCGTGCCCATCCCGGGGGTTGAGGTGACGGTGCAGGACGATCTCGGCAACCCGCTGCCCGACGGGGTGGACGGCGAGGTCTGCGTCCGCGGGGCCAATGTGATGCTCGGCTACTGGAACGCCCCGGAGAAGACGGCCGAGACCCTGCGCGGCGGCTGGTTGTTGACCGGCGACATCGGTCACCGGCGGTCCGATGGTTGGTTCGTCATCACCGACCGCAAGAAGGACATGCTCAAGCCCAACGGCATGAACGTGTACCCGCGCGAGATCGAGGAGGTGATCTACCGCTTCCCGGGCATCCGCGAGGCCGCCGTGGTGGGCGAGCCCTGCGAGCGGCGGGGCGAGCGGGCGGTGGCCTTCGTGGCGATGGACGAGGGCAAGACCCTTGATGAGCACGCGCTGGTCGCCTTCCTGAAGGAAAGCCTGGCCGACTACAAGGTGCCGCGCCGTGCCATCGTGCTGCCGGCCCTGCCGCGCAACGCCACCGGGAAGATCCTCAAGACGGCCCTGCGGGAGATGCTCGCCCGGGGACATTGACGCAGGTCCGAGGCGGCTCGAGGACCTGGCGCGCGATCAGAACTCAAGTTTCAGGCCGAGGTACGGCGTGCGTGGGAACCGAGGGCCATAGACGTAGGCCGGATCCCGGAATGGTCCGGCATCGAGGTCGTCCTGGAAGGTGTTGAAGAGGTTCCGGACGCCCACGGAGGCCGTGAGCCTCATCCGCCCGGTGGGCGTCCAGGTGCGCCCCAGGCCGATGTCCACGGCGAAGAACCAGGGCGACTCCGACAGCACGTTGCGCAGGCGCTGCCCGGTCTGGGCGTCGTTGAGGTTGTGGGGCACCGCCATCGGGCCGGTGAGCTTGCCGCCGAGGAAGGCCGACCAGCGCCCGTCGTCGTAGGTGATCCGTCCCACGCCGTAGCGCTCCGGCGTCCGCTCAAAGTCCCGGCTGAAGACCGGATTGTCCACCGGATCCCCCACGGTCCCGATGAGCAGCTGATCCTCGCCGTAGCGGCTGCGTTGCTCGACGTAGCCGATCTGGCCGAGGAAATCCCCGAACCGGGCGCCGAGGTTCAGCTCCAGCCCGAAGACCTGTGCCGCACCCCGGTTGCCTTTGGTGGACTCGATGACGTCCGGGGTGGCCGGGTCGTCGGACCCCGGATCGATGAAGAAGACGTCCCGGAGTCCGGTGTGGAACAGGTTCCCGTCGAGTCGCCAGCGGCCTCCCTCCCCGAATCGCCAGTCCGGTCCGAAGGTGACCGTCACGGAGGATTCCTGGGCCAGGTCCTGGGCCAGGCGGACCACCTCAAGGGCCCCGCCCACGTTGGCGATGTGGAGGTCCTCGTCGAACACCTCCGGGGCCCGGAAACCCGTGGAGACCGCCAGACGCCAGTCGAGGCTCTTCGATGGGCTGTACCGGAGGGCTCCCCGTGGCGAGAGGATGGGGTTGGCGATCTCCGAGTGACGGTCGAGGCGGGTCCCGGCCATGAGGCTCCAGCGCTCGTCGGGCGACCATTCGTCCTGGAGGAACACCCCCACGTTGTCATAGGTCGCCCCGACCGCGCGGCCGAGTCCCTCCTGACGGTCCTCGATCGTCTCATGCCGCCACTGGGCCCCGTAGCCCAACCGGTGGCTGTCGCCGATCCGGGTCGAGGCGACGGCCTCGCTCATCACCAGGAGGTTGTCGGTCCGCCCAAAGCCCAGCCCCGGGGTCCACGCGGGGTTGAAGAAGGGACCGGCCGGATCGGCCACCGCCGGAGCGATCCCGGGCCGGCGCGCAGCCAGCCTTGCCATCACCCCGGGGTCGTGGCCTGGCGATCCCGGGGGCGCGTGGCCGAGGGCTGCGATGCCGCCGTAGTGGCTGTCGCGCCCGGTGGCCGATGCGGTGACGCCCGCCTGGAACGCGGTCGACTCGCCGGCCTCGCTGCGGAACTGGACGGTCCCCGTGTCGCGGACGGTGTCGATGGCCTCGGCCAGCAGGGCCTCGTTCGGGGGCACGTCGAGACCCTCGCCGGCCTCGCCACCGCGCCGCCCCTCGGACGCGCGCGAGTAGTCGAGCACCAGCCTTGACTCCGGGAACGGCCGGGCCACGAAGCGGAGGCCTCCGGCATCGAGCCGGCGACGCGCCACCTCGGTGAAGCCATCGCCGTCGACATCGACCGCCTGCGTGGACCCGTGCACGCCGTGCAGCAGCACGCCCCAGTCGCCGCGCTCGGGCACGAATTCCCAGACGCCACCCACATCGAGATTCGGTGCCGATCCGCTCCGATGGCCCTCCATGACGGCGGTGTTCGCCTCGAAGGTGAAGCGCCGGAGGCGGGGATCGCGCGGGACGATGTTGACGACGCCGGCCACCGCGCCCGGACCATGGAGGGTCGATCCTCCCCCCTTCACGATCTCGATCCGGTCGATGGTGGCCATCGGGATCTGCTCGATGCCGTACACGCCGGCCAGGCTGGAGAAGGACTGAAGTCCGTCGGTGAGGATGGAGACGTAGCGTTGCTGCAGCCCGAGCATGCGGATCTCGGAGGTGTTGCAGTTCTGGCAGTTCGATTCCACGCGGAGGCCCGTGGCCCACTCGACGGCATCGGCCAGCCTGGGCGAGCGGGTGGCGGTGATCGATTCCGCCCCGATCACCTCCATGCGCACCGGGGCGTCGACCAGCGGCAGCGGGCTGTCGGAGCCCGTGACGACCACGGGCGGCAGGCTGTCGCGGGATGGCCGGGGCGGCTGGTCTGGCCCGGTCCCGGATCCATCCGCGGCGGCCGTCCGGACCGCGAGGACCAGGCAGCAGGCCGCCCGGCACAGGATCGGCCGAGGGGCGTTGTGGCATCCGCGCTGGATCATGCAGACTGGAGGGGTCCTTCCGTCGGGTCCCCGGGGCGGGGTTCAGCCGAGGGTCAGCCCAAAGAGCCGGTGGTGTTCCCCGATGAGATACCGGTCGGTCATGCTGGCGACGTAGTCGCAGACGGCCCGGTGCAGTCCGTCGACGGGGATGCGTTTGCGGGCCGCGGCCCCCAGCTCCTCGGGATGCGCCAGGTAGGTCTGGAAGACCTCGCTGAGCATCCGGATGGCGCGGTTGTTGGGCTCGGCCACCACCGGGTGGTAGTAGAGGTTCCGGTATAGGTACTTGCGCAATTCCAGGTTCTCGAGCCGGCGCTCGGGGCTGTACTGGACCAGGGCCCGCCGGTGGGTGCGGACGTCGTCGGCCGAGCGCAAGCCGGCCTCGAGGACCTGGGCCTCGGTGGTCTGGACCACGTCGACGACCTGCTGGTCGATGATCTGGCGGATCGTGTAATAGCGCCGGCTCTCGGCGGGAAGCTCCCCGAACTGGCGCTTCACGGCCCGGGCGGCCTTGGCCCAGACCTGGACCTCCTTGAGCAGCTTCTTCTCGTCGAGCAGGCTGCTGTCGAGGCCGTCGTCAAGGTCGTGGCTGTAGTAGGCGATCTCGTCGGCGAGGTTGGCCAGCTGGGCCTCGAGCGAGGCCTGATGGTGGCGCCGGCGGCGGGTTCCGTCGACCGACTCGAAGGCCACCCCGTGCTTGGCGAGGCCCTCACGCACGTCCCAGGTCAGGTTGAGGCCCGGGAACCGCGGATACTTCCGCTCCAGTTCCTCGACCACGCGCAGGCTCTGCCGGTTGTGCTCGAAGCCGCCGTGGTCCTTCATGAGCCGATCGAGCATCGACTCGCCCTTGTGACCGATGGGCGAGTGCCCAAGGTCGTGGGCGAGGGCGATGGTCTCCGCGAGATCCTCGTTCAGGCGGAGGGCCCGGGCGATGTTCCGGCTGATGGCGGCCACCTCCATGGTGTGGGTGAGGCGCGTGCGCAGGTGGTCGCCCGAGCCGTTGAGGAAGACCTGGGTCTTGTACTCCAGTCGCCGGAAGGCCCGGCTGTGGATGACCCGGTCGCGGTCCCGCTGGAACTCGGTGCGCCAGGTCGGTGGGCCCTCGGCGTGCACGCGGCCGCGGCTTTCGGAACTCCGCTGCGCGTAGGGGGCCAGGAACTGGTGTTCCCGGGCCTGCAGCTCTGATCGGTCGACCGGCATGACGCAGGACGGTCCGCGACCTCGGCGCCTCAGGCCAGCGCAAACGGGATAGGGGACCCGGCGGATGCCTCGGCCGCCGGCGCTCCTTCGTAGGACGGGTCGGAGGGCGCCGAGGCGTCGGCCTCGTCCCAGATGCGGACCGGCTCGTAGAAGGTGTTGCGCTGGACGGGGATGCGTCCGGCCTCGCGGATGGCCCGTACGAGGTCGCGCTCGGCCGTGCCCTGCGGCGACCTGGCCCCGGCCATGTGGAAGATGTGCTCCTCCACGATGGTCCCGTGCACATCGTCGGCCCCGTGGCTCAGGGCGATCTGGGCCATCTTGAGCCCCATGCCCACCCAGTAGGCGGTGATGTGGTCGATGTTGTCGAGGTACAGCCGCGACACGGCCAGCGTGCGCAGTTGGTCGAAGCCGCTCGGTCCATGGCGGACGGGGATGCGGTTGTTGTCGGGCTGGTAGGGCAGGGGGATGAAGCCGGTGAAGCCGCCCGACCGGTCCTGCTGCCGGCGCAACTGGTCCAGGTGGTCGATGCGGTCCTCGGGCAATTCCACATGGCCGTAGAGCATCGTGCAGGTGCTTCGGCCTCCCAGCGCGTGCCAGGTGTCATGCACCGCGAGGTACTCGTCGGCGCTCTCCTTGCCGGTGGCGATCCTGCTCCGGACCTCCTTGCGGAAAATCTCGGCGCCACCTCCGGTGAGCGATTCGAGGCCGGCCTCCTTCAGCTCGATCAGCGTGTCGCGGACGCTCTTCCGTGCTAGCCAGGCCAGGTGGAGGATCTCCACCGCCGTGAAGCACTTGAGCTGGAGCCTGGGGTCCACGGCCTTGAGGGCGCGCAGGAAGCCCGTGTAGTAGGAAAAGGGCAGGGAGGGGTGCAGTCCGCCGACGATGTGCAGCTCCGTGATGCCGATCGCCAGGGCCTCCCGGGCCTTGGCGACCATCTGCTCCTCCGTGAGCTGGAATCCGTCGTTGTCGCGTTTTTTGCGGCTGAAGGCGCAGAACTGGCAGCTCAGGATGCAGTAGTTCGAGTAGTTGATGTAGCGGTTGAGAATGTAGGAGGCCCTCCGGCCATTGCGGCGGCGGTTGGCGAAGTCGGCCAAGGTGCCCAGGCCGTTGAGGTCCCGGGACTGGAACAGGCGCAGGCCGTCCTCCGGGGTCAGCCGCTCGCCCGCCACCACCTTGTCCCGAACGTCCTGGAGGCCCTCGGGGCCGTTGAACACATCCACGGGCCTAGGAAACAGCATTCTCGGCGGGGCGCAACCCGGGGCTTCAGGCGTGCGGGCAGACGGGATTCGCCGGCAGGAAGGGGGTTCCCAGCGGGCGGTCGATCGCGCAGGATCACGCCATGCGCTTCCTCGGACTGATCCTCCCGCTCGTCCTGCTCACCCCCGGACTCTCCGCCAAGGCGCCGGCCAAGCTGGCCGCGTCGCTGGTGTTCCACGCGCCCTTCGACCAGACGGCCGATGCCGTCGTGGGCGGCGGCGACCGGCGGTTCCAGACCGGTCCCAAGTGGGACGCCCCCAGGGCCACCTCGCCCGGCCTGCCGACCAACGGGGCCGTCTGGATCGATCCCAAGGGGGGGCGCCATGGCGGTGGGCTGCGCTTCGAGAAGAAGATCCCCCAGGTGGTGGGTTTCCGGGCCGCTGGCAACTTCCCGTGGAGCTCCAACACCTGGTCCGCGACCGTGGCGTTCTGGCTGAGGACGACCCCCGAACTCGACATCCCCAAGGAATACTCCGACGTCATCCAGATCACCTCCAAGGCCTGGGACGACGCGGCCCTGTTCGTCGAGTTCACGCCGGAGGATCTTCCCAAGCACCTGCGCCTCGGGGCCTATGCGGACAAGAAGGTGTGGAACCCGGAGGGTCGCGACTGGGACAAGATGCCGCTGGCCGAGAAGCCCCTGGTGGTGGTCACCCGGCCGCCGTTCCGTCGGGAGGAATGGCATCAGGTGGTCTTCACCCTCGACCGGTTCAACTCGGGGCGCGCCGACGGGAAGGTGGCGTTGTATCTGGACGGCCAGCCGGCCGGCTCGTTGACCGAGCGGAACCACACCTACACCTGGAAGGCGGAGGAGGTGGTGATGATGCTGGGATTGGGATACACGGGCTGGATGGATGACTTGGCTGTCTTCGACCGGGCCCTTTCTGCCGACGAGGTCGCGGCGCTCCACCGCCTGCCCGGCGGGGTGGCCGACCTGCATCGCAGGCGCCGGTGACCGCACGGTCCTTCCCAAGAGCGGACCCGCCCACTAGACTCTGAGTCGTGCACCGTCTCTTTCGTTGGTTTCCGTTGTTCCTGCTCGCGCTGGTGGCCCGGGCCCAGGTGGACGTGAAGCTGGAGTTCGAGCAGGACAAGTTCCTCCCGGGCGAGAAGGCAGAAGTCAAGGTCCGCATCGCCAACTTCACCGGGGCCCCGCTTCGCCTCGGGGACAGGCCCGACTGGATCCGCTTCAACATCGAGAACGTCTCGGGCGCCGGGGTGGCCCGTAAGGCGGAGATGGACGAGACGGGCTCCTTCACCCTCAAGACGGGGGCCCGCGGCACGCTGAGATTCGACCTGACGCCGCTGTTCCGGATCGAGGAGATCGGCCGCTACCAGGTGACGGCCACCGTGTTCACCGGCCCTGGCGAGACTCATGTGGTGACCGCTCCTGTCGAGATGGAGATCATGCACGGGGTGGTCCTTTGGGAGCGGGAATTCGGGGTCGTGGGCGGGGGCGGTGAACGCCGGCGGTACGCCATCCTGCAGGCCAACTACCTCCGGCGCGCACGCATCTTCGCCGTCATCAGCAATCCGGAGGCGTCCGTGACGCACCATGTGATCCCGCTGGGCACCGTCGTCTCCTTCAATCCTCCGGCCATGGCGCTCGATCCGCAGAACCGGTTGCACATCCTCCATCAGTACGGTTCCGACGACTTCGTGCATCACCGTATCCAGCCCGATGGCACGGTCTCGATCCGGCACACCTACGTGTCCCGGGTGGGCCGGCCAATCCTCGGCGTGGACGGCACCGGCGACGTGGCGGTCGTGAGGGCCACGCGGCGTCCCGGCCCGAACGACGTGTCGCCGCCCAACGAAGCCCAGGCCGGCGGGACCAACCGCGTCTCCGGGGCCCCGGGCACCAGCGGTCTGCCGATGGCGCCGATCCTGCCGCCGGCCGGGGCTCCGCGCGCCCGCTGACGATTGCCAGCGTCCCGGGCGGCACCCGGGCTGTCGGCTTCATTCCTCGTCGGGTCCGCCGTTCCCGGGCGAGAGCCGGCCCTGTTGCACCCGCCAGCGGATCAGCTCGCAATCCAGTTGGCTCGGCCAGTTCTCCTCCGTGCAGGTCATGAACACCTGCCCGCCGGCTCGGAACGCTCCCTGGAGCAGCGGCACGAAGGCCGCCCGCCGTCGGGCATCCAGTTCGCCCATGACATCGTCGATCAGCAGCAAGGGAGGGGTGCCGTGCACCGAGGCCAGGTGCTCCGCCTGCGCCAGCTTGAGCGCGATCGCCAGCGTGCGCTTCTGTCCCTCGCTCGTGAAGGGGGCGGCGGCGCGCTCATTCACCCGGAGGGTCAGGTCGTCGCGGTGGGGCCCGACCACGGTGGTCTTCATCACCCGCTCGCGCGCCTGGGACTGCGCGAGGGCGACGGCAAAATCCCCCGTCACACCGGGGTGGTACTCCAGGGTGAGCTCGTCGTGCTGGGAGGCGATCCGCCGGAACGCGGCGTGGACCCGCGGGGCCAGGTTCGGGACGAAGTCGCGCCTGGCGGTGATCAGCGCCTCGCCCGCGAGCACCAGCTCCCGGGTGAAGCCATCCAGCTCGATGAGGTCGACCATCGACTGCTTGAGCAGCGCGTTGCGTGACCGGAGGGCCTTGGCGTAGCGCATCAGCAGGGCGAGATACCCGGGCACCGTCTGGGCGAGCAGCAGGTCGAGGAACCTGCGGCGGCCCTGGGCCGGCCCCTTCACGAGGGCGAGGTCCTCGGAGCAGAACACCACCGCGCGCAGGACGCCGAAATACTCGGCCAACCGCCGGATGGGGCGCTCGTCGAGGGAGAGCCGCCGTTCCTTGGGCGACCAGTAGGCCTTGACCTCATGGACCCCCTGAGCGACGACGGATCCTCCCACGAAGTAGCCCTTGGCGCCCTGCCGGATCATCTGCGCCCCGCCGCAGCCCCGGAACGACCGGAGGGTGGCGATGAGGTAGATGGCCTCAAGGATGTTGGTCTTGCCCTGGGCGTTGTCGCCCAGCAGCACATGGCAGCCCGGTCCGAACTCGACGTCCAACCGGGCGTAATTCCGGAAGTCGCGCAGCTTGAGCCGGGACAGGTGCATCGGGTGTGGAGTGTGGGAGGCCCGCCCCGGGGTGTCGAAGAAAAGAGGCCGCCTGCGGCGGGCGTCACGCGGGCTGGACCCGCGTGCGGCGCAGGCGGGCTTTGGGCAGGCCCCGATGCGTCGGCCGGGCTTGGTGGGCTCTGGCTGCGCCGATGGGCAGGCGGCCCGTCAGGGGCGCCGGCAGGGGAAGGTTGTGTCAATAGTGAGGACCGACCCCTTTGGCGGCGGCGTGGACGGCGAGGCGGAGGGCGTGGGCGCGGGTGGGGAGGGGCCAGTCGGAGGGGGCTTCGAGGGTGTAGCCCTGGCGGCAGCCGTTCTGGAGCAGCCAGAACGACTCGGGCCAGTCCGGCCGCCGGGCGGGGTCGACGGTGGGTCGGATGAGGCCCGGCGCGGTGGTCTCGCGTCCGTCGATCCACGGCGAATGGTCGATCGGGCAGACGGGACGGACGGAGTCGAGGATGGCGTCGGCGAGGGATGGCAGGTGGGCCGGGTTCAGTTCGTAGAGGTAGAACCCGTGCGCTTCCCAGTCCTCGTGCAGGCAGATCGACAGGTCCCAGGGCGGCAGCGAGGCCAGCCACTCCTGGTGGCGGCGCACCTCGGCGGAGCGGGGTTGGCGGTAGTCGCGGTTGAGGTCAAGTCCGAAGGCGTTTTCGCGCGTGCCCAGGGCGTAGCCTTGCGGGTTGAGGCAGGGACAGATGCCGAGGTTCAGGTCTGCCGGCCAGGCGTCCTCGACCATCAGGTCGCGCAAGGCCACCAGTCCGGCGGGTTCGTCCCCATGGATGCCGGCCGAGAGGTAGAACCGGGGTCCTGGGCGACCGAGGCGTGACAGGAAGACCAGTTCGTGGTCGCCGATGCCGGTCGAGTGTTCGGAGAACCCGGCGTGCCCGGCCGCCAACCGGATCTCGCGCATCAGGCGGGAGGCCTCGACCTGCTCACCCCGGTAACCGCCTCGATTGAGGCCCAGACGCGGCGGGTGGGAGGTGGATGGGGGGACGCTCTCCATTGCGGGGCGTGACGGACGCTGGGCCGAGCTTGAAGCCTCCGGTCCCGGATCGCTAGGTTGCTCGTCACGAATTCCCGGGCCGGTCCAGGGGGACGTGCCCCCTCGATGCGTCGGGCCGGGATCGTGACGTTTCCCCGTGTCCACCCGCCTCGAACTCGACGGAATCCGGAAGTCCTTCGGTGCCACCCTAGCGCTGCGGGGAGTCAGCCTGTCGCTTGCGGCGGGCGAGGCCCACGCGCTCATCGGCGAGAACGGGGCGGGAAAAAGCACGCTCCTGAGGATCCTCGGGGGCGTTCATGCGGCCGACGCTGGCACGATGACCCTCGAGGGCACGCCCTATCGGCCGGCCGGGCCGATCGCCGCCCAGCGGGCCGGGGTGGCGATGATCCACCAGGAGCTCAACCTCGCACCGCATCTCTCGGTGGCCGAGAACATCACGCTCGGCGAGGAGCCGTCGCGCTGGGGTTGGGTCGATCGTGCCAGCCAACGGGCGCTGGCCACCGAGGCCCTGCGGCACCTGGGTGCCGGGGACATCCCGCTGGATGCCGTCTCCGGGGAACTCCCCATCGCCCAGCAGCAGCTGGTGGAGATCGCCCGGGCCCTGCGGTCGAAGCCCCGGGTGCTGATCCTTGACGAGCCGACCTCCAGCCTGACCCGTGCCGACACCGAGCACCTCTTCGCCGTCCTGGACCGGTTGCGCGCCGAGGACGTCAGCCTGCTGTACGTGTCGCATTTCCTCGAGGAATCGCGCCGCGTCTGCTCGCGATTCACCGTGCTGCGCGACGGGGCGAGCGTGGCCTCGGGCGATCTCGCCGACACCCCGAACAGCACCCTGATCCGGACCATGGTCGGCCGGGACGTCCACGAGCTGTATCCCCGGAGCCCGCGTTCACCGGGCCGGGTGGTGCTCGACGTCCGCGCCCTCGGGGGTGTCGACAAGCCGCGGGAGGTGAGCTTCCGCCTGCGCGAGGGCGAGGTGCTCGGGCTCTTCGGTCTCGTCGGCGCCGGTCGGACCGAGACCCTGCGGGCGGCGTTCGGCCTCGATGCGGCGCGGTCGGGGGAAGTCCGCCTGAATGATGTCGACCTGTCGGGCCGTTCGCCGCGCGAGCGGTGGCAGGCGGGCCTGGGATTCCTGAGCGAGAACCGGAAGGACGACGGTCTGCTGCTGGCCCGGAGCGTCGCGGAAAACCTCCTCATCACCCGGCCGGGGGCGCTGGTCCGGTGGGGGTTCTGGCATCCGCCCTCGGAACGGCGGGAGGCGCGCTCGTGGATGGAGCCCCTGGACATCCGCGCCCATGGTCCGACGCAGACGGTCGGGGAGTTGTCCGGGGGCAACCAGCAGAAGGTGGCCTTCGGTCGGCTGATGTATCATGGGTCGCAGGTGCTGCTGCTCGACGAGCCGACCCGGGGGATTGATGTGGGCAGCAAGGTGCACCTCTACCGGCAGATCGACGCGGCCGCCTCGGCGGGCCGGGCCGTGGTCATGGCCAGCAGCTACCTGCCCGAACTCCTGGGCGTCTGCGACACCATCGGGGTGTTCCATCGGGGTCGGCTCGTGGCGCTGAGGCCCGCCGTGGAGTGGTGCGAGGAGTCGCTGCTGGCCGCGGCCGTCGAGGGGGCTTGAGCGGTCCGGCGGCGGGTCGGGTTTCCCCTGGGTGGGACGTACACGGCTCCGGCCGGTCCTTGTCCTCCGGCACGAGTCGGGCCATGGTGAGGGGGATCAATGACCTCAACGCACGCACCGGTCCGCTCGTTCAAGGCCGACGCCCTGGACGTCCATGTCTTCGCCAGCCAGCCCGACCTCGCCGCCCACGTGGCGCTCGATGTCCGCAATCATCTGGCGGACACCATCGCCCGCAATGGTTCGGCGGCCGCCATCCTGGCCACCGGCAATTCGCAGATCCAGTTCCTGAAGAACCTCGTGGAGCTGGGCGGCATCGACTGGTCCAAGGTGACGCTCTTCCACATGGACGAGTACCTGGGCATCCCGGCCGACCACCCGGCGAGTTTCCGGCACTACATGAAGCATCGGATCGAGTCGCTGGTGAAGCCGAAGGCCTTCCACTACATCCACGGCGACTGCGACCTGCCGCACGTGGAATGCGCCCGCTACACCGCGCTGCTGCAGGCTCAGGCCATCGACCTGTGCTGCCTCGGCGTGGGTGAGAACGGGCATCTGGCCTTCAACGATCCCCATGTCGCACGCCTGGACGACAGCGAATGGGTGAAGCTGGTGCGGCTCGACGACGCGTGCAAGATGCAGCAGGTCAAGGAGGGGCATTTCCCCTCGCTCGAGGCGGTGCCCCCCTACGCCATCACGCTCACGCTGCCGGCCCTGATGACCGCCCGTCGCGTGGTCTGCGTGGCCCCGGAGAAGCGCAAGGCCATGCCCGTGAAGAACCTGCTCCAGGGGCCGGTGAACTCGCTGTGCCCGGCCTCGATCCTGCGGCGCAACCCGGCGGCCGTCCTGCTGATCGACGCCGACTCGGCCTCGCTCCTCTGATCCGACGCCCTTCCGCCATGCGCATCCTCGCCCTCGATCCCGGGACCGTCCGCGTCGGTGTCGCCGTGAGCGACGAGATGCGATGGATCGCGCGGCCTCTGGAGTTCCTTCCGGCCGAACCGTTCGCGCCGCTGGTCGAACGGCTCAAGGAACTGATCCGCGACCAGCAGGTGGAGCTCATCGTCGTGGGCATGCCCCGCAACATGGACGGGTCCTACGGCTGTGCCGCGGCCAAGGCGCGGGAGTTCGTCGCGGCGCTCAAGGACGTGATCCTCGTGCCGATCCGGACGTGGGACGAGCGGCTCACCACGGTGTCGGCGGCCAAGGCCCTGCGCAGCGGCGGGACCAAGGCGGCCCAGCAACGAGGCAGGATCGATTCGGCGGCCGCGGCCGTCCTCCTGCAGGGCTACCTCGACAGCCTGGCCCCGTGAGCGACCCCGCAAGCGGAGCGCCCGACGGGTTGCCGAAGGCCGGCGTCAGGCGGTCCCGGGAACGGCCCGATTCGGCCCGGGATGGTTTCCAGCGGATCCGCCTTACCGTCGCCTACGACGGCACCGCCTACTGCGGATGGCAGGTCCAGCCTGAGGGCATGAGCGTGCAGGGATGCCTGGAGGCCGCCCTCGGGCGGATCTTCCGCAGCGGGCCGCGCGCGGTCAGCTCCAGCCGGACCGACACCGGGGTGCACGCGCGGGGCATGTCGGTGCATTTCGACGTGCCGGTCACCGAGTGGCGCATGACGCCCGACAAGCTGGTGCTGGCGGCCAACGCCCATCTGCCGCAGGATATCCGGTTGGTCTCGGCCTCCCGGGCCCGGGCCGACTTCCATGCGCGCTTCGACGCCGTGGGCAAGCAGTACCGCTACACCGTCTGGAATGCCCCGGCCCACGACCCGCTGGGGATCCGCCATCAGTGGCACGTGCCCAAGCCGATCGACGTCGCCGCGATGCAGGCCGCCGCAGCCACGCTGGTGGGGCGGCACGACTTCCTGGCCTTCAGCGCCTCGCCGGGCTACGAGCGGCACCACACGGTCCGTCACGTCACGCGGTGCGACGTGCTCCGCTCGGGTCCGCGGCTCACGGTCGTCATCGAGGCCGACGGGTTCCTGTACAAGATGTGCCGGGGCATCGTGGGCACGCTGGTGCAGGTGGGTCATGGGCGCTTCCATCCCGACGAGATCATCCCGTTGCTGGCCACCCGCGACCGTCGCCTCGCGGGGATGACCGCCCCGGCGCTGGGACTGGTGCTGTGGCAGGTGTTCCACCGGCGGCCAGGAATGCCCCGGCGGCCCCATCCGGCCGATCTCGACTAGCCGGACTTTCGCTACTGGGCACTTTGAAAGTGAAAAACCCCAGCAAACGAGGGGTTCTCAGGTCAAAGGTCTGCACTACATCGGGTCTGGCGACAGGCTAGACTGTTCTTGCGTCGATGGCAGCGCAGGAACAAAGCCGACCTCCTATCTGAAAATCCCGGAGCAAAGACGAGGGGGGATAGGTCTGCACTACAGAGAAAATCGGTGACCCCGAGAGTTCAAAGAGTCGCTTTTCCGGGGAAAAACACCGGTCGATCGGAGCAAATCAGCGAAAACCGCAGCCCGGTTGCCAAAGTCCGGCTAGCACTGAGCTCGGTATGTCGACTGCAATGGACAAGTCGGCCTCATCGTGAGCTTTCGCTTCGTGACCGGCCTCGTCGGGGCTGGACCGCATTGCCTCAAAACACCCTAGTTTGAAAGCCTCACTCGGAAAAAGGCCGCCGTAGGATCCTTGGGCAGAGGGATGGATTTGGAGCTTCCCGTTCCGATGAAGGCGTTTCCGACATCGGTCCAGGCCGAGCCTAGGGTTAGGCTGGATTGAAGTTGATACCGGGTACCCTCCGTGGTGTTCAGCGTTAGCGTCATGCCATCGCCGGTGCGTGCCAGTGAAAGGCGGGGGGCGCCGCGAGGGAGCCGAAGGATATTCGAAAACGGAGATGTGTCTGCACCCGTGACATCCTCCAAGGTGCTCGTGACGGCTAGGTGGGTGACACTGTCCAACCCAGGCACCGCAGAAAGGTCCAAGGTAAAGGCCCCCGTCGATGGGTCGAGATCTCCAGGTCCTCCATCGGTGAAGGATGCCAGCCATCGCCCGATAGGAGGGCGATCCGGGTCTGGCGATTCTTCCGAGGCATAGATGTCAATCGTGGCAGCCGTTAGCGCATCGGGACCGGGGCCACTCAGCGGAAGGGTCCCCCGCAGGATCTGCCGGGTCGAGTTTACCTCAAGCACGGGCGAAAGGTCAGTTGCGCGTCCGAGCCGCATACCAGTGAGTGAATTCGCCAGTTGTTCGAAATAGGAACCCGAGTTTTTCGTCAACACGTTTCCGCGATGGACGATCCGGGTGTCCGCTTTGTTGTGTCGGAAAAGATATCCGGTGTGGTTGGCAATACGATTGCCCGAGGCGGCGGTCGGTACCATCCCCTTGTCCAAGCCCACGAAGGCTTGGACGGCTTGGACCTTGAGAAAGTTTCCATTCGGCAACGGCGTCACTCCGTCCCAGGCAACGCCGATGGTGTTCTCCAACAGCAGCAATCTTTCCGCAGGACCATAAAATTCGATGGCGTCCCCGCGCATACCCCCGATGAGGTTTCGCCGAAGAGTGATGGTGCCGGCCAAGGCGTTGCCTTCCACCGCATCGCCTTCGAGGGCCTCCCGGATGGCCTCGGGAGGCAATGTCTTCCCGTCAGGCAGCACCCCGATGAGGTTGTTCTGAACGAGGATATTCTTTGTCTCCTCGAATTGGACGCCGATGGCGTGCGCAACGATGATGTTGATCTCGGCGAGGTCGTCCGCACCATTGCCGTCCGACCCGAACACTTGACCGCCCTCGGTTCCGTACGCCGCGATTGCGACCTCGCCGCCGGCGAGGATCGACTGATCCGGAGACACTCCAAACCAGCAACCGCTGACTTGCCCTCCGACGGCGCCATCGCTGAAGTATACGCCATAGTTGTCGGTGTCCCGGCCGGCCAGGACTGAAAATCCTCTGAAGTGGACACGGGATGCGGCGATTTTAAACGACCAGTCCGGCATTTCGCCTGTGGCCGGATCGGCGGCAAGCTTCCGACAGTCGAGAACGATCTTGAGTGCGGCGTTGTTGGTGCCCTCGATTCCGTTGGAGTTCGGTCGCGCTCCAGGTTGGGAGAATCCGTCGATCAAAACCTGATCGAAAAGGCCAGTCGTCAGCGGGGGAAAGCCCCCGGGTGGCGGTGTGATGAAGTGAGGTCCGTCGCCGGGAATGGCGAAGCGAACGTCCAGCAGTCGCGAGCTCCCCTTAACGACCAAGGACGACTCTGCTGCCGAACTGGGACGTCCAAGACGCTCGTTGGCGATCAAGATTGCCTCGACGAGCGTCAGCCGGTCGTCTGGGTTGTTGTCGTTTCCGGTTGAGTTGACTGTGATTGTGAGCCCTTGGCCGAAAGCTCCAACGGCTCCAAAGAGCCCTATCAGGATGGGAAGCAGAAGGAAAAACTTCATATTGAAGCATGATACCCTAGGGTGATTTCTTGTTCCCGCAACTTTTTGTTTGGCTGATGCACAAATTTTTCCGTAAGACCCCACAAGTTTGACCGGACCGCAGAAACTGCCTAAGGGGAGATCACATTCCCAGGCGCAGGTCCAGGCACCCAAACTGTTGCCCGCAGAAGTCGCAGAGAAAAATTGCGCGGCCTGGTCACCGGACTGGCAGCTCTTTCCAAGACTTTTTGCCGGTCAACGCCAGCTCGTTCAGCCCGTTCGCCAGCCGCGTCGAAGCCCCAAAGTCAACCAGACCGGCGCTTCAGCGATCGGTCTCAGTGGAGATGACCCAGGAAAGCGCCTGCCGTATGTACGCCTCTTCGGTGCCCGAAAGGGTGCTGGGCACATGGATACCGATCGTCGATGTCAGAAGTCGGTCGAGTTTCGGAAGGGTCCCGCGCGCATAGGCGTATCGCGGATCGCCCGACGCGTCACCCGATGGCCAAGGACCACCTCCGGCCAGTGGCCAGCGTCCAACCAAGGGCTCGATGTTGTAATAGACGTGCACCTCGAAGTCGTGCAGGAACCATGGCCGAAGGCCGAATTCGCGCAGTGCGTCGGCGATCCGGCGCCCGCGCAAGATGCGCCCCGCATCGTCCTCGCCGCGATCCGGTAGATGGAACTGGCAGTAGTAGCCTGTGTCGCCGGGATCATCTGCATCGGCACGTGCGCGGGTCTTTAGACCAAGCGATCTCAAATGCCGTTCAATGCTGTCATGCCCCCGACGCATCGCCGCGAGGATTTCGTCCAACCGGCGCAACTGCACGCGGGCCACCGCTCCTTGCATCTCCCCCAGACGTCGGCCGTGACCCCATCCGACCGGCTCGTCCCCGTACCAATTGACCGGCGGAGCCTTGCCCCGCGCGTACCCGGCGTTGTGCAAGGCATCGATGCGCCGAGCGAGGTCCGGATCGCGCGTGACGATCAGCCCGCCCTCGCCGGCGGTGATGTTCTTGTTAATCTGGAGGCTGAATATGCCGACGTCGCCGAAGGTGCCGACGCGATGGATACCCTCGGGCGCGGTCGGCTCAACCGACCCCGGAATTCCATAGGCGTGCGCCCCCATCGACTGCGCGCAATCCTCGAGGATCCGTACCGGCGGCAATCCCTGCCGGGCCCTCTCGGCATTCACCGTGCGCACGGTCTCGGCAAGCCGGCCGATCCGTGCGCATCCGCCCAGCATCGGGACGGGCATGATGACCCGGGTTTTCGGCCCGATGCGCCGACGGATCTCGTCGGGGTCGAGATTCAAAGTCGCGTCGGAGTCGACTAGCACGGGAATCGCCCGCTGACGGACGATGGCCGAGATGCTGGAGATCCAAAGAAAACCCTGAACAAGTACCTCGTCGCCGGCGCCGACCCCAAGGGCGTCGAGGGCGACCTCCAGTGCGCCCGTGCCCGAGTTGACCGCCGTGACCCGAAAAGGCGAATTCGCGGGCCATGTTCCGCCGGGCGAACTGGCCAGAAAACACGCGAACTCATCCTCCAACCGGGCAACCTCGCCTCCAAGCCGGGGTCCATAGTAGCGGAAGGGCGAACGGTTGCGCACGACGCGGACGACCGCGTCGACCTCCTCCTCGGCGTACCTCGCTGCACCAGGGTATTCGGGAGGCAACACCCTCGGCTCCGGCCGGATCAGCGGATTCGGGGAGGCTTGGAAGTCAATACTTGGGTCGCTCGGGCTCATGGCTCAGGGCTCGGTGGAATCGGCGGTTCGGCGGTCCGGGGGCCCGGCTTCACCGCGACGAAGACGACCCCGGATCACAACGAAATACAATACCGCGCCCACCATCAACCCCACCGAGGTCGAGAGCGCCGGCAGATGCCGGGTGGCGATCCCAGGTAGAGCCATCGGTGTCAGCGTCAGGGCCGCCACGAGCCCGAGGCTCCACAGCAGGGCCAACGGAGCGACGACCCGGCGGATGAGGCCTCCGCCGCCGCCCCCGGATGTCCGCTCGCCGCTCCGACCGGCGTGGCGCTGCGGAGACGGCGAGAGGACCGCGGCGAGCATGATGCCGGCGTAGGCCAGGTATCCGCCGACGGCCGAGATCTGGATCACGAGATCCAGCGTCGGCAGCCCGAGCACCAGCGCCGAGGCCACGGCCCAGACGAAAAGGACCGCATGACGCGGGATGCCATGGCGGGAATCCACGCAGGCCAGCCAGCCCGCGCCAGGCAACATGCGGTCGCGGGCCAGCGCGAACAGCAGGCGGCTCGTGGCGGCGAGCGAGGCCAGCGCACAGGCGAAGATGGACACCGCAACCACGGCGAGCACCCCCGGCCACCACGGCCCGGTCGCCTGGCGGAGGATATCCTGCAGCGGATTGTCCGAGGCCTGCATCGCCGGCAGGTCGACGATGCATCCGACGGCCCCGGCCAACAGGACCGCGCCCGCCAGACCCGATCCGAGCAGCGACGCGAGGATGGCCCGGGGCACCGTCCGGCGCGGATCGACGGTCTCCTCGGCGAGATCGGCCGCCGCCTCGAAGCCGGTCAGACACCAGGCGCCGAGCAGCAGCGACAGCGCCCAGGCCCCGGGGCCCGGGGCCGACCCGGAGATCGCCTCGCGCGCCTGGAGCATGGCCTCCGGCAACGCTCCGGCGCGGAGGGCGACCGTCACGAGCAGCCCGCTCACCCCGGCGACGCCGATCAGCTCGGTCCACACCCCGATGTCATTGACCCGCGCCGTCAGGCGCATTCCCCACAACTGGGTCAGGGTGACCAGTGCGATCACCCCGAGCGTCACGGCGGTCAGCATCGGCGGACCCGCCCGGCCCGGTGCCACGACCGCGGCGACCTGGGAGGCCAGCGTCGCGCAGATGCCCGGGAATCCGGTAAGGAGCTGGAGCATCAGGAGCCATCCGACGGCGAAACCGCAATGTGGGTTCAGCAGGCGCCCGGCCCACTGATAGCCGTAGCCGGAGAGCGGCATCCGGCGCGCGAGGTCGGCCATCACGACGGCGACCAGCATCTGCCCGGCCAGCACCGCCAGCCACGACCAGACCACCGCCCCGCCGACCTGCCGGAGCCCGTGGCCGAAATTGGCGAAGACCCCGGTGAACACCGAGATGAGAGAGAAGGCGACCGCGAAGCTCGAGAACCCGCCCAGGGTGCGCCGCAATTGCTGGTCGTAGCCGAAGCGGCCCAAATCCTCGGCGTCCTGGTCGGGCGGGTTCATGGCGCCCAGGTCCCGTACAGGGCGGTGATGCGCTCACGGAGGGATGCAACGAAGGCCGGGGTGATCTCCGCCTCGTGGGCGATCCCATACCAGAGTCCGGCCTCGCGTACGAACGAGCCGAGGTTCATCAGCGCGTGCTCCACCTGCGCCCAGGTGATTCCCATCGCCTCCGGACGGATGTCCACGCCCACCCGGTGGATCCGCCGGAGCATCCCGTCGGCATCGTCGCCATGCAGCATCGAGCCCGCGACGATGCCCAGGCAGACAGGCTGGCCGTGGATGAACTTGCGGCCGGTGTGGTACTCGAGCGCGTAGAAGATGAAATGCTCGATCCCCTCGATGTGGCGCGGGTTCCATCCGGCGTTGTGGAACGAGGCACCGGCCCATCGCATGGCGCCCATCAGGCTGCGGATTCCCGCCTCGCTCACGCGGCCGATCTCGTCGAGGCGAGGCAGGAGATCGTCCAGCACGGCCCGCGCCTCGGCCACCCGGGCCTCGTCGTAGGGCCACTGGGGCTCGGTGCGCCCGCGGTCGCGGGCCAGCCGCCAGTCGGCATGGGCCGTGTGGAAGCAGAGGATCTCGCAGATCCCGCTGCGGTTGAGGGCCGGCGGGGCGCCCTGGAGGATGTCGAAGTCGACATAGACGGCTTCGGGCACGGCCCACCCGACATAGCGCACATGCCCGCCGAACCTCAGGCCGGCGCGGTGTCCGAACGGGGCGTCGACGGTCATGGCCGTCGGCACCTGGAAGAGGGGCACCCTCCGCTGCCAGGCGATGAATTTGGCCACATCGATCGCCTGTCCTCCGCCAAGGCCGACCACCGAGGCCGACGGCGGGATGGAGGGCAGCTCCCGGGTGAGTTCATCCCCGTCGATGGTCCGCACGAAGTAGGGCGTGACCTGGCCGGCGAAGCGGTCGGCGAACCGCGGCCACAGGTCCTCCATGGTCACGACGAGGCAGGGCCGGTGGGCGAAGTTGGGGATCTCGGCCAGCAGATTGCGTCCGAAGACCGTGGTGAATTCGTGGCCGGTGGAAGGATGGAACGTCATGGCTTCGGAAGGACTCCCCGCCTGCCGTCTGCCGCCGCCCGGACCCAACCTGTCCTCCCCTGCCGACACGGGCTTCGCTCACGGCTGCGATGAATTCGGGTGTTCAGCCAAAGGATGCTGCCACCGGTCGGATCCCCTGCCAAGGCCCCGTCTGGGTCGGATTCAGGGGGCACGGGGACCGAGACCATCGTATCCGAGGGTCCGGGCGCGTTCCCGGGTTCGTCCCGGTCCGTCCGGGGCCAGGGGTTCGAGAACGTAGCCAATTGCCCCCCCGGTGATCCTCCTTCGACTCCGCGGCCCGGGCGGGTAATCTCGGTCCATGCTGATGCTGCGCCATGCGGTGGACCGCGATTGGGCCAACCGCGTCACCCGCCGCCTCGGGGACCTGCTCGTGGACCATGCCCATCTGGAGCGCAAGGCGGCCACGACGGCGATCCACCTCGAGAAGTACCGTGAACTGTTTCCCAAGGTTCATGACCTCAACCGGATCGCCATCGAGGAACTCCAGCATTTCGAGCTGGTCCTCGGTCTGCTCGAGCGGCGGGGTTGGGCGTTCGGGCAGCCGCAGCGCAGCGAATGGATCACGGGCATGATGCGCGGGATCCGCCAGGGACGCCGGGAGTCGGCCATCGACCATCTGGTGGTCTGCGCGCTGATCGAGGGACGGAGCTGCGAAAAGTTCCAGATCCTGGCCGCGCACCTCGCGGGTTCCGAACCGGAACTCGCGCGCTTCTACCAGTCGCTGATCGAGTCGGAGGGCAATCACTATGCAACCTACCTGCTCATGGCGCGGGAGATCGATCACGGCGAGACCGACGCGCGGCTGGATTGGTTCCTCGACCGCGACGCCGAGCTGATGGCCCTCCGCCACGACCTGTGCATCCTCCACTGACCCGGTCGGACGGGGCCGGGGCTGCGTGGGGGCAGGGCGCCTCAGGCCGACGCCCGAATCGGCCGGAGCGGTCGTCCACCGCAGTCCCGGCATGAGGGGGCACGCCCGGTGTACTGGATCCGGCATCTCGGGCAATAGCGGGTGTGGGCGGGATCGTCGGGGACCGGAGGCTGCTCCCAGAGCCCCGGGTCGATTCCCCGGTCACGGGCGATCCGCTCCAGGATGGTGAGGGCCTCGCCGGAGCCGGTCGCTCCCACCGGGACCTCGGCGACGTCGCCGGCGGGAAAGCGCATCCGTCGCCACCGAGTGGCCGCGAAGGAATCCCAGTCGCGGAATCCCGGCAGGGAGGCGGCCACCGCCGCCGCGTCGCAGCCGCTCAGGGCGTCCTTCTGGACAAGGTCCCACGACCGCATCGCCGCCAACGGAGACAGGCAGGCCGAAAGCACCAGGCGCCACCGCTCGTCGTCCAGGCCGGGAAACTCCCGCCGATGTCGACGGGAAAGCAGGACCGCATCCACCGCCATCAGCCCGGCCGTCACGGGCGTCACGATCCACAGGGTGGGGCCGACGCCCAGGAGGCCCAGCGAAACGGGAGCCACCACCCAGGCCAGCACCAGCAGCGCGAACGCGATCCAGCGCAGCGGCGCGAAGGCATGGGCCACCCCGGACCGCCGCAGGGCGATCGTCTCGGGATTGTGCCGGCGGCCGGACAACGAGTCCCCGCCAGCGGGTGTCGGGTCCCCGGGACCGGCGGCCTCCGCCGGAACCTCCCGCACCACGTAGGCCCGGGCCAGGCCGGGCAGAGGAACGACCGCGTGGAGCGATCCCCGGACGGTGCGCACGACCGCCCAGGGCCCGGCGGCCTCCCAGCCACGCCCCCGGCGTCGGAACAGCACGCTACCGGCCGGCACCCAGACGACGAATTCCGACAGGTGCAGCAGCAGCAACACCCCGAGGAAGACCTGCACCGAACTCATGGCCGGGGGACCCCCTCGGGGCTCCGCTCAGAGGTCCAGCGCCTGGCCCGGGCCGGGCTCGAGCACCTTGATCTTCGGGTGCCGGGAGTGGATCTGCTCGCGGATCCAGCCACGCGCATCGGCATCCCCGTGGCCGAGGACCACCACACGGGGATCGACCTCGGACACCATGGACACGAGGTCGTCGCGGTTGGCATGGGCGGTCAGGTCGAGGTCGAAGACCTCGCAGTTGCGCGTGAGCTGCCCGACCGAGGGGCTGAAGTGGAACTTCTCGCCGGGCTTGGCGGCCTTGAGGCGTCCGCCGGGGGTTTCCGAGTCGGCGTAGCCGACGAAGAAGATGCCGTGGCGCTCGTCACCGACGATGCGGGCGCCCAGGGCGTGCGCACCGGTGTTCTCGCTCATCATGCCGGCGGTCATCACGCAGATGCGGCCACCCCGCAGCGACATCGACTCGATGTCGTTGGTGGAGACCACCTGCAGGTTCAGCGCATGGGTCAGCTTGAGGTTCGGATGATGCCGGTGGGTCCGGTTGGACTGCAGGTCGTAGATCTCGGTGAACACGCGGCCGAGGCCCCCGATGTAGACGGGCTGCTCCCGCAGCTTCCCGGACCGCATCAGCAGCGCCAGGAAGGCTAGGATCTCCTGCGTGCGGCCCAGCGCGAAGGCCGGGATGAGCACCGTGCCCTTGCGGGCGAGCACCCGCTGGATGCCCTCGGCCAAGCGGTCCAGCTCGTGGTCCCGGCTGAATCCGGCCGGCACCTGGCGCGCTCCGCGCGTCGTCTCCATGACCAGCACGTCGGCCCTGACGCCCTCGAAATCGGCCGCCCGGAGCAGGGTCTGGTCGTGGAAGCACACGTCGCCCGAGTAGAACAGGCTCTGCTTGCGGCCCCGGACCAGCACCCCGGCCGAGCCGAGCGCATGGCCCGCGTCGAAGAACTCCAGCGTCGGGCCGTGACGGCGGCCCTGTCCGGGCACGTGGTTTCGGGCGAACTGGGCCCACTCGATCTCGCGGCGATGCGCGAAGCCCTGGAAGACCGGCGCGTAGTCGTCGACCTCCTCATGGGTGTAGAGCGGATACTCGCGGATCCCCAGCTCCTCGCGCTGGCGGACCATGACGTTCACCGAGTTGTGCAGCACCCGCTCGACGATGAAGTAGCTCAGGTCGGTCATCAGCACCCGGGCGTGCGGGAAGTACTGGAGGGCCACCGGCAGCGACCCGACATGGTCGTGGTGGCAATGGGTCAAGGCGATGGCGTCGACATCCAGGTCGCGGACCGATTCGTAGAGAGGCAGGGAGGAAAGGCCCTCGCGTTTGGGGTGGGTTCCCGCGTCCATCAGGAGTTGGTGCCCGTCCACCGAAAGCATCCAGGCGCTGGCCCCGATGTCATGGTCCGGGTTGAGGTTGGTGATCCGCATCGCCCAGATGGATAGCCCCTGCCTCCCCCCGACCGCAAACGCGGAAACCATCTATCGCTCGGCCGGGGGCGCCTCCGGGGCACCGGACGGGACGGGGCCGGTGGTCGCCGGAAGGACCAGGGTCGCGACCAGACCGCCCCCGGGGGCGTTGGCCAGCTCCAGCCGACCCTGGCAGGCCGCCAGGCAGCTCCTAACGATGGCCAGGCCCAGTCCGGTGCCGCCGGTGTCGCTGGAGCGGGAGGTGTCGGGCCGGTAGAACGGTTCGCCCAGGCGGCGCAATTCCGCCTCGGGCACCCCGGGCCCGGAGTCGGTCACCGACCACAGGACCTGGCCGGATCCGTCGGCCCGGGCCTCGACGCGGATGGGCCCGAGGCCGCCGGCGTGATGGCGCGCATTGCGCAGGAGGTTGCCCATGGCGCGCTCGACCAGGTCCGGGTGGCCGAGGACGGCCAGGGTCTCCGGCACCCGGACCTCGAACCCGGCGACCCCGGACATCTCCCGTCCGGCCACGCGGCGGGTCGCCCCGGCCAGCGGGATGGCGGTGCGCTGCGCGTCGACGGGCTTCAGCGCCGCCTTGGAGAACTGGAGCAGCTCGTCGACCAGCGCCGACATGTGACGGACCTCCTCGCGCACGTCGTCCACATAGGGCCGGCTGTCCGGATCGGCGCGCTGTTCGAGCACGCCCAGAGCCATCTCCATCCGGGCCAGCGGCGAGCAGAGTTCATGGGCCACGTCGCCGAGGAAGCGTTTCTGACCGTGGACCAGGCCGTCGAGTCGGCCCGCCATGCGATGGATCGAGCGGCCGAGACGGCCCAGCTCGTCGCCCCGGTCCTCGGCCACGACCGTGTGGAACCGCCCCTCGGCGATGCGCTCGGTGGTCTCCGAGAGGCGGGACACGATCCGGGTGATCCCCCGGACGAAGGGCAGCCACCAGAGCACCGACACCGCGATGACCCCGCCCCCGGCCCACAGCCAGGGGCGCAGGTCGACGAAGAGGCCACCGGCCGAGAGGGTCGCGGAGGAGATCACCAGCCTCAGGCCCCGCGGCACGCCCGGGCCTCGAAGCGGCGTGCCCTGGACGAGCCAGTACCGCGTCGGCTCACCCGTCCGCAGGAAGGCGCGCGGCATCGGTCCCCCGGGGCGCGAGCCGGGCCGCGGCGGCGGCGGGCCGCCGAAGCCCGGTGGACCCGACGGATCCGACAGGCCCGCCAACCGCCCCTCCGGCCGTGGGCCGGATCGGGGCTCCTCGAAGTCCGGGCGCATCCGGCGCTCCTCGGGTTCGGGACTTGGCGGGAGCACCGGACGCAACCGCCGAGCGACCTCGTCCGGCACCTCCAGCGCAGCGCCCAGCCACCGGCTGCCGTCCTCGCGGAGCAGCAGCACCCGGACGGGATAGGCCTCCTCGAACCGCGCCAGGGCCCGCTCCCACTCGGCGAACGGGCGCTCGCGCAACTCGGAAAGCAGGGCCCCGGTCGCGGCCTGGGAACGCTCGCCGGCCACCCGCCCAAGCAGGGACTCGCCCCCCAGCTCGGTCCAGAGGAACACCCCGAAGGCGGTGCCCAGCAGCACAAGGTTGAGCAGCAGCCAGAGGAGGATGCGCGGCAGGAGCGGCAGTCGCAGGGTCATTCGGGATCCTCCGGGTCGACCATCATGTAGCCGGCCGACCGCAGCGTGCGGATGAAGCGCGGGGTCTTGGGATCGTCGCCTAGCTTGCGGCGCAGGGCCGAGATGTGCACGTCGATGGATCGGTCGAAGACGTCGTAGTCGCGCTCGCGGATCTCGTCGAGCAGCGCCTCGCGGGTCTTGACCCGGCCTCGGGCCCGGGCCAGCGACACCAGCAGGTCGTACTCGACCGGCGTGAGCGTCAGCGGCGCGTCGCCGAGCACGGCCGACCGCGCGGACGGCCGGAGGCGCAGCGGTCCCACGACCAGTTCCTGATCGGCATCGTCCTCCTCCGGCAGGGCGCGGGTCGAACGCCGGGTCACCGCGCGCAGCCGCGCGAGCAGCTCGCGGGTGGAGAAGGTCTTGGGCAGGTAGTCGTCGGCGCCCATCTCCAGGCCCACGATGCGGTCGGCCTCGTCGCCCCGCGCCGTGAGCATGAGCACCGGCACATCGGTGCGGGCGCGGATGCGCTTGAGGACCTCGAAGCCGTCGAGGCCCGGCAGCATCAGGTCGAGCAGGACGGCATGCCACGAGCCGGCCGTGGCGCGCTCCACGCCCTCCGGGCCCGTGTGCACGGCCTCGACCGAATAGCCCATCGGCGCGAGGTAGTCGCGGATCAGGCGGCAGAGCTTCCGATCGTCGTCGATGACAAGGATCCTGGGAAGGGCGGCGTCGCCGGACGGGCCGGGGGCGGCGGAAACGGGACTTTTCATGACGTCGCGTGCGGGACTTGCGCGGTCCATTCCGGCATCCCGTCGAGCCCGAGGCTAAAAGGAATCCCGGGGCGGACCCGCCCACATTTACCGGGTCTTAACAATTTTCGCCCGTCCCGACATCAACCCATTACAGGGAGGGTGTCTCTTGTCTTCAGAACGGCACGGCGAGGGTTCGCCGGACGTCCAAGAAAAAACAACAAGCCACAAAACGACACATCCCATGAAGACCCTGAATCGCACCCTGATGGCGCTGGCCCTGGCCGGCGCGGCCCTCACCGCCACGGCCGAGAACGACAAGCGCCCGCTGCCCCCCGGCGGCCCCGGTGGTCCCGGTGGTCCCGGCGGCCGAGGCCGGATGCCCTCCCCGGTGATGGAGGTCCTCGATGCCAACCACGACGGCGTGATCGACGCCGACGAGGTCCGCAATGCTGCAGCGGCACTGCTCAAGCTCGACAAGAACGGCGACGGCAAGCTGACGGCCGAGGAACTCCGGCCCGCCCGCCCGGACGGCGGCCGAGGCCCCGGTGGTCCCGGTCGCCCTGGTGGGCCTGGTGGGCCCGGCCGTGAGGGCCGTCCGCCGCGTCCGGATCGGGAGTGACCGCCCCGGGATGGGCGCCTTGGCCCACCAACCGTCCGCCACAAACCGGCGACTTCCCGACACCGGGAGGTCGCCGGTCTTCCGAGGGGAGGGGAGTCATCCGCGGCCGAAGATCCACCGGGCCAACTGCGCCAGCGAAGCCGGCTGGCCGGTGCGCAACACGGCCCGACGGAAGACCCGGGCACAGGCCCACAGGACGAGGATGTCGGAGATCACCAGGAGCACGAGGGTGCCCACCACATCGAACCATGGGGGGCTCGCCGCCACCCGGTTCATCATCACGAAGGGCGTGTAGGGCGGGATCCACGACAGGCAGGTGGCGATCGGCCCGTTGGGATCCTTCGGGATGAAGGTGATCGAGACCAGGGGCACCATCATGAACAGCGCGATGACCCCGGTGAAGTTCTGCGCCTCCTTGAGGTCGCTGCACGTGCTGCCGAGGGCGAGGATGACCGCCGAGTAGAACAAGTAGCCCAGCACGAAGTAGAGACCGAAGGCCGGGAGGATCCAGGAGTCGCCCAGGAGCGTGGCCAGCTCGAGCGGCAACCGCGCGATCGCGGAGTCCGGGGCGACGGCGGCGATCCCGGACGAACCCACCATCCAGGCGGTGACCAGCACCAGCGACCCGATCCACGCCAGCGCCATCACCGCGCCGACGGCGGCGACGCCGAGGAGCTTGCCCACCATGAGCTGCAGCGGCGTCACCGACGACACGAGCACCTCGAGGATCCGGTTGGAGCGCTCCTCAATCAACGAATTGAGGAGCATCTGCGAAACGGCGAAGACCGCGATCCAGAGCAGGTAGACGAACACGCTCGGAGCCCACTGCCGCAGCTGGTCGGCCAGCCCCACCTGCTCCTGGCCGGCGGCCTTGCGCGGATTGAGGTCCACGACCCGGGCACGCGCGGCCTCGACCTGGCCCACCAGCGCCGGATCCACGCCCCGGCGGCCGTATTCGGCCCGGCGGTGCTCCCGGGACAAGGCCTCGGCCATCGCGTCCCGGAGCGAGGTGTCCGCCTGGTTGTCCGACCAGAACCTCAAGACCGGCGGATCGCCGGGCCCCTCGCCGTCCAGGACGAGAGCCGCGGCAAAGAGGACGACGGGCTCGCCACGATCCTCCGCCGGACAGGGGCGTCCCTCGCGCAACCAGTCGCGCAGGCGGCCCTCGAAGTCCGCGAGGTCGCCGCGCCAGGCCAGGCCGGCCGGCAGCACCACCGGGCGATGGAGGGGCTCGGGAGGCGTGAAGCCGCCGGCATCGGGGCGCATCGACCCCGCGACCTGCGACCGGAGGTCCGGCCAGGAGGTCCCGCTGCCGTCGATCGTCGGCAGCGACCGGCCCGGCAGGAGCCTCGGCGCGGCCCATTCGCGGAAGCGCATCGACCCGCGCCGCTCCTCCATGCGACGGAGGTGCCGGAGGATCACCCCGGCCGAGCCGCCGGTCCGCGTCGCGTCGAAGAGCGCGAAATGACGGGTGGGCGTGCCCTTGCGCGCCAGCCACAGGGGCACCTGCGAGGCGATCACCCAGAGCAGCGGCACCATGAGGATGCCGAACCAGAAACCCCGGGTCCGGGCGTTGCCGAGGAACTCGCGGGCGGCGATGAGCAGGGCTGGACTCATCGCATCGAGGCCTCCCGGGCCCCGGGCCCGACCAGGTGGACGAACACGTCGTGCAGGTCGGTCTCGTGCACGTCGAACCGCCGCAGGCGGATCGACCGCTCGAAGCAGGCCTCGAGGACCGAGCCCGGGTCGGCCCCGACCGCCAGCGCGAGGCTCCAGCGTCCCGCTCCGAGGCGGTCCCGGACCACCACCCCGGGCAGCGGCCCGGGATCGGCCGACGGGTCGGAGGTCTCCAGCGCGATGCGCACCGGCAGCAGGCGCCGGGCCTCGGGCACCGTGCCTTCGAAGAGACCTCGCCCGCCGCCGAGGATCGACAACCGGTCGCACAGGCGCTCGGCCTGGGCCATGACGTGGGTCGAGAACAGGATCGTGGCACCACGCGCCTTCAGGTCGGAGACGATCTCCTCGAGCACCTGCTGGTTCACCGGATCGAGCCCGGAAAAGGGCTCGTCGAGGATGACCAGCTCGGGCCCATGCGCGATGGAGGCCAGCACCTGGACCTTCTGTCCCATGCCCTTGGAGAGGGTCTCGACCTTGGCCATGGCGAACGCCCCCAGGCCATGGCGTTCCAAGAGCGACCGGGCGCGGCGCGTGGCCTCCGAACGGCCCAGGCCCTTGAGCCGTGCGAAGTAGGCGATGACCTCCGCGCACCGCATGCTCCGGTACAGGCCCTTCTCCTCCGGCAGGTAGCCCACGCGGTCGCGCACCGCCAGGGCCGAGGGCGACCCGAGCACCGACAGCCGGCCCGAATCGGGCAGGAGCATGCCGAGGATCATCCGCAGGCTGGTGGTCTTGCCGGCCCCGTTGGGACCGAGGAAGCCGTGGACCGACCCGCGCTCCACCCGGAGGGAGAGATCGCAGACGGCCCGGAAGTCGCCGAAGGACTTCGAGACCCGCTCCAGTTCGAGCACGACCGGCATCGGGGAATCGTGGTCGTCGGGGCCCGGGCGGACAAGGACATCCCGGACCGTTTGCCCGGGCCCGGCCGCTTCTGCGGTTTCCCTCCGGCCTGACCGGGGGCATCCTCCGGTCCGACCGATGAAACCGACCGCCTGCTCCTTCACCGTCAACGGACGCACCTACACCCCGCCGGCACGCCCCGTGGCGGTCCTCTGCCTCGACGGCTCGGCCGACGCCTACCTCGATGCCGCCATGGCCCGGGGGCTGATGCCCCACGTCCAGCGGCTGGCCGTGCAGGGCTGGCGCGGCTCGGCCCGGGCCGCCATGCCCACCTTCACCAACGTCAACAACAGCTCCATCGTCACCGGCACCCCACCGTCGGTCCACGGCATCGGCGGCAACTTCTTCTACGATCCGTCGATTGGCCAGGAGGTCATGATGAACTCCTCGAAGTTCCTCCGGGTGCCCACGTTGTTCCCGGCCGCGCAGGAGGCCGGCCGTCAGGTGGCCGTGGTCACCGCCAAGGAAAAGCTGCGGGACATCTTCGCCAGCGGGCTCATCGGCCGGGGCGGCATCGCCTTCTCGTCGGAAAAGGCGCGGGAGGCGGCGCCGGCCACGCACGGCATCGGCGAACTCGAGACGCTGGCGGGACCGACCCCGCCGATCTACTCGGGCGAGGCCTCGCTCTACGTGCTGCGGGCCGGCGTGCGGCTGTTGCAGGCCGGGCGGGCCGACTTCCTCTACCTGAGCACCACCGACTTCATGCAGCACAAGCACGTGCCCGACGCTCCCGAGGCGCTGGAGTTCTACGCGGCCATCGACGCCGAGGTCGGGCACCTGCTGGCCCTCGGGGCGGTGGTGGGGATCACCGCCGACCACGGCATGAACTCCAAGCAGCGCGCCGACGGCTCACCCAACGTGGTGTACCTGGAGTCGGAGCTGGACGCGCGCTGGGGCCCCGGGTTCCGCGTCATCCTGCCGATCACCGATCCCTACGTGGTCCACCACGGGGCGCTGGGTTCCTTCGCCCAGGTGCACCTGCCGGCCGACCGGACCGTGCCGCTGGCCGAGGTCCTGGACTTCATCGCCACCCTGCCGGGCATCACCGAGGTGCTGCCGCGCGACCCGGCGGCCCGGCGGATGGAACTGCCTCCCGACCGAATGGGCGACGTGGTGGTGTGCTCAGGCCGGGACGCCGTGATCGGCCGCACCCCCGCCTACCATGACCTGAAGGCCATCGAAGGCGGCCTGCGCTCGCATGGCGGCCGCTACGAGGAGATGGTGCCCTTCGTCCTGAGCCACCGGCTGCGCCCGCAGCATGCCGCACGCGCCTTGGGCGATCCCCGCAACTTCGACATCTTCGACTTCGCCTGCAATGGCACCGTGGCCGACTGAGTCCGCGAACCCCTTCCCGAGCCATGGCCTTCTCCTCCTCCACCGACCCCTGGATCGACCGCGCGCTGCGGGTCTTCCCCGGCGGATCCAATGGCGAGTTCGGCATCCCGCCGGAGCGGCTCGTGGTGCCCGAACGCGGCCGAGGCGCCCGGATCTGGGACACCCGGGGCCGGGAGTTCGCCGACTTCACCATGGGCTGGGGATCGGCGCTGGTCGGCCACGCCCATCCGAAGGTCGGGGAGGCGGCCGCGGCCGCGGCCCGGGACGGGGTGAACTTCGCGTCGGTCAACCGGAGGTCCGTCGAGCTGGCCGAGCGCATCGCCTCGGTGAGTCCCTGTGCCGAGCGGATCCGCTTCGTGGCCTCGGGCACGGAGGCCACCCTGCTCTGCCTGCGGGTGGCGCACGCGGCGACCGGACGCCCGAAGGTGCTGCGCTTCGAGGGTGCCTACCACGGCCAGCATGCGGTGGGCGTGGCGGGTATGATCCACAGCCGGCCCACCGACCTGCCCTCCTGCGACACGGCCGGCGCCGGGGCCCCCTGGACCGGGCAGGACGTGCTCGTGGCGCCCTACAACGACCTGGAAACGACCACCTGCATCCTCGAGGCCCACGCCGCGTCGCTGGCGGCGGTGATCGTCGAGCCCCTGCACCGTTGCCTGACCCCGAGGCCCGGCTTCCTCGAAGGGCTGCGGGCGCTGACCCGCCGCCATGGCATCGTGCTGGTCTTCGACGAGGTGGTGACCGGCTTCCGCCTGGCCCCCGGCGGGGCCCAGCAGCACTACGGCGTGATCCCGGACCTCGCAGCCTACGGCAAGGCCCTGGGCGGAGGCTTCCCGATCGGCGCCTTCGCCGGCCGGGCCGACCTGATGGAGGTGCTAGAGGAGCGCCGCCTGCCGGGACCGCGCTACGTCTGGAGCGCCTCCACCACGGGGGGCAACCCCGTCTCCTGCGCGGCCGCGCTGGCCACCCTGGACCTGCTGCTGCAGCCCGGGGTGCACGACGCCCTGCACGCGGCGGGGCGGCGCTTCCGCGAGGGCCTGCTCGCGGTGGCCCGTTCGGCCGGCGTGGCGGTGCAGGTGCTCGGGGACGGTCCCCTGGGCCAGGTCGCCTTCTCCGGAGGACCCGTCACCGACCAGGCCTCGTGGCTGGCGAGCGACCGGGCCCGCGGCGGCCGACTGATGCTCGAACTGCTCGACCGGGGCATCTTCCTGAATCCCATGGGCACCAAGCTCTACCTGTCGATGGACCATGGGCAGGACCAGCTCGACCGCTTCTTCGAGGCCTTCGCCGCGGCCCTGCCCGCCTCGGCCCCGGCCCGCTGAGCCCATCCTCCCCCTCCTCCGATCCCTCCATGAACCTCCAGAGCCTTGTCGCCGGAACGCCGATCGCCTCGGATTCCGTGCTCACCGTCCGCAACCCCTACGACCGGTCCGTCTCGGGCACGGTCACGCTGGCCTCGCGCCGGCACGCCCTCGAGGCGGTCGCCGCCGCGACCTCGTTCCGAGACACCCCCACCCGACACCAGCGGGCCGAGATCCTCGAGAAGACCCGGTTGGCCCTCGAGGCCCGGCGCGAGGAGTTCGCCCGGATCATCACCTCGGAGGCCGGGTTGGCGCTGCGCGAGGCGCGCTACGAGGTCGGGCGCACGGTGGATGTCCTGCGCTTCGCCGCCATGGAGTCCCTGCGCGACGACGGGCAGATCTTCTCCTGCGACATCTCCGCGCAGGGTAAGGCTCGCAAGATCTTCACCACGCGCGAATCGCTGCGCTGCGCCGTGGCCATCACGCCCTTCAACCACCCGTTGAACCAGGTCGCCCACAAGGTCGGGCCCGCCATCGCGGCCGGCACGCCCATCGTGCTCAAGCCCTCCGAGAAGACCCCGCTGGTCGCCCTGAGGTTCGCGGAACTGCTCCATGCTTCGGGCCTGCCGGGACCCATGCTGAGCGTGTTGCTCGGACCGACCGCCGAGGTCGCCGAGGTGCTCGTCGGGCACCCGGAGGTGGAGGTGGTGGCCTTCACCGGCAGCGTGCCGGTCGGCAAGCGCATCGCGGCCACGGCCGGCTACAAGAAGCTGGTGCTCGAGCTCGGGGGCAACGATCCCCTCATCGTCCTCGAGGACGCCGACCTGGACCTCGCGGTCACGCTGGCGGCCGAGGGCAGCTACCGGAACTCGGGCCAGCGCTGCACCGCCGTGAAGCGCATCCTGGTGCAGGAGTCCATCGCGGCGGAGTTCACCGGCCGCCTGGTGGCCAAGACCCGCGAGTACCTCTGCGGCGACCCCTCCGACGAGGCGACGAAGGTGGGCACGGTGATCGACGAGGCCTCGGCGATGTCGCTCGAGGCGGCCGTCGAGGACGCCGTCTCCCGGGGCGCCCGGGTGCTGGCGGGCGGCGGACGCCGTGGGGCCCTGCTGCCTCCGACGGTGATCGACCGGGTGCCGCGCGACTGCCGGATGGTGGTCTGCGAGAGCTTCGGTCCGCTCGCGCCCATCGTCACGGTCCGGGATCTCGACGACGCGCTCGAGGTGGCCAACTCTACGGCCTACGGGCTGAGCTCGGGCGTCGTGACCAACAACCTCGCGCATGCCCTCAAGGCCGTCCGCACGCTGCGCTGCGGCACCGTGAACATCAACGAGGTGCCTGGGTTCCGGGTCGAGAACTCGCCCTTCGGCGGGATCAAGGACAGCGGGCTCGGCATCAAGGAGGGCGTCATCGAGGCCATCAAGGGCTACAGCTACGTCAAGACCTTCAGCCTGCCGTGGTGAGGCGCCCGGCGGCCCCCGGGTTCCGGCGGGAGGAGGGGGAGTAGGGGGAGGATCACCAGATCGTCGCGCGCTCCTCGGGCTTGCGCCACAGGGGCGAGGCGTCGGTGATGCCCCAGGCCTGGTAGAACTCGGGCAGGTTCACATGGGGTCCGATCCCACGGAACTGGCCGGGCGAGTGCGGATCGACCACGAGGCGGCGCTGGAGTTCGGCCTCGCGCCAGTTCACCCGCCAGAGCTGCGACAAGCTCAGGAAAAACCGCTGCTCCGGGGTGAACCCGTCGAGGGTCCGGCGACGGGAGGGATCCTTGGCCAAGGCCCGCTGGAGCGCCTCGAAGGCGATGCTCGTGCCGCCGAGGTCGGCGATGTTCTCGCCCAATGTCAGCCGACCGTTGACCCGCTTGCCCGGCAGGGCCTCATAGGCCGCGTACTGGTCGACCACACGGGAGGCCCGACGGTCGAACTCCCCGCCGTCGGCCTCGGTCCACCAGTCGCGCAGGTTGCCGTCGGCGTCGTACTTCCGGCCCTGGTCGTCGTAGCCATGGGTGATCTCGTGGCCGATGACCACCCCGATGGCGCCGTAATTCACCGCGTCGTCCATCTCAAGGTCGAAGAAGGGCGGCTGCAGGATGCCCGCCGGGAAGACGATCTCGTTGAGCGGCGGACTGAAATACGCATTCACCGTCTGGGGTGTCATGTGCCACTCGGACCGGTCGACGGCCTTGCCCACCCGCGCCAGGTCGCGCCGCGACTCGAAGGCGTTGGCACGAAGCACATTGCCCAGCAGGTCGTCGCGACGGACCTCCAGGCCCGCGTAGTCCCGGAAGGTGCGGGGGTGTCCGACCTTCTCGCTGAAGCGGTCGAATTTGCGCAATGCCTCCTGCCGGGTGGCGGGCGACCTCCACCCGGGTGCGCTCGGCATCGAGGGCGGAGCGGGTGCTCTGGATGCTGGGGATGAGCTGGATCATGGCGTGTCCTTCCCGGGGTTCAGCTGCGTCCGGTGATGGCCATCCTCAGCTTGAGCATGGTCCCGGTGATGAGCTGTGTCTCGAGGCTGTGGGCGAGGCTGTTCTCGTTCATCGCGAGCATCTCCTGCTCGAGGTTGACGGAGTTGCCGTCCCGGTTGGAGTCCACCGCCGCCGGGTCAATCGTCAGGGTGGGTGCCTGGACACCCGCGATCTGGGCCGCGTCGTTGGCCTTCACCGCCGCGACCAGCTCGGTCTGGAACGACGGGGCCACGTCGATGCGCTTGTAGTTGGGCGTCTCGACGTTGGCGAGGTTGCCGGCGATGGCCTGATGACGCATCACGGTGGCGTCCAAGAGTTTCTTGGTCACCACGTAATTGGACTGGTTGAACAGCGCTTGAATCATGGACTCACCTCCGGTCCGGAGGAGGCAACGGCCATGCCGATCCGGAAACACCCCGATTTTGGGGGATTCCAGCCGTCCGGCCCGTCCGGCCCGTCGTCCCGAGGCGGAATCGGTGACCGATAGCCCCCATGGACAGGAAAAACCTGCCGGGGTGTCCCCCCGCCCGGACGCCGGCCCCGCCGCCGGTCACCTCCGGGACGCGGTGGCCAGCACCGCGCACACCGCCAACGCGGCCGAAAGGGTCCACAGAAGGGCCACGGCACCGGGCTTCCCGAGCCGGGTCCGGGCCAACCGGTGGCTGAGGTGACCGGTGTCCCCCACCCAGAACGGCTGGCCGCGAAGGGTCCGCGCCACGGAGACGAAGACCAGGTCGATGCACGGGACCGCCACCGCCGCCAGGGCCATGGCGCCGGTCTTCGGGAGGATCTCCCACGAGGGGATCTCCGCCGGAAGCACCCACAGCGACAGCACGGCGAGCAGGAAGCCCACCGAGTGGCTGCCGGCATCCCCCAGGAAGACCGAGGCCCTGGGATAGTTGTAGGGCAGGTATCCGGCGAGGCCACCGGCCACCAGGGCCGCCGCGCAGGCCAGCTCCGGCCGGGGCGGTGCCAGGAGGGCCCCCGCCCAGACCGACGCCCCGCCGATGAGGCCCAACCCGGCGCAGAGACCGTTCATGTTGTCGCTCAGGTTGAAGGCGTTGGTCACTCCCAGGATCCAGAGCAGGACGAGCGGGGCGCCCAGCCACTCCAGGCCGGCCGGCAGGGGAAGGCGCACCCCCCAGGCGGCCACGGCGCCGGCGATGAGCCCCTGCCCCAGGAATTTCCACCCCGCCCCGAGGTCCCGCCGGTCGTCCCAGGCTCCCAGCCCGAGGATGGCGGCCGTCGCCGCGACGATGAGGACGACCCTCCGCCGGCCCGGTCCATCACCGGCCCAGGGCCCCAAGGGGCCCGATCCAGCGGCCCCGTCGGCCGTCCCCGCCGTCCACGTCAGCCAGGCCCAGGCCACGAGGGCGCCGACGGCCCATCCGGTGGCCGTGGCGAATCCGCCGGCCAGCGGGATCGGGCGGGCATGGATCTTCCGGTGTCCCGGGTCGTCGACATGGCCAAGGCGACGGCACAGGGATCTCCACGCCGGCAGCGACAGGGCGGTGGCGGCGGCGGCCACCATGAACACGCCGAGGGAAACCCGCGCCCATGGGCTCATCGGCCGGAGGCCTCCTCCCCCTGCCCCAGCAACCGGCGATACAGCGAGTCGAGCGCCTCGACCATGGCCCCCTCGGAGAAATGCCGGGCCACCCAGGCGCGTCCGCGACCTCCCAGGTCGTCCCGCAGCCCGGGATTCCCGGCGAGTCGGACCAACCGGTCCACCAGGGCGGCGGCATCGCCCGGGGCGATCAGGAAGCCTGTCTCCCCGTCCCGGCAGACCTCGGCGGCCCCGTCGCAGTCGGCCGCGATGACGGGCTTTGCGCAGGCCAGGGCCTGTGGCAGCACGCGGGCCAATCCCTCCCGGCGGGACAGGTGCACGAGCACGTCCATGAGGGCGAGGTGGCGCGGCACCTCGGCCGGGGGCACAAGGCCGGCGAAGACGAAGCGCCCCGACAGTTCCGGGCTCGCTGCGGCCAGCGCCTCGAAGCGGGCCCTCCAGGGACCATCCCCCAGGAGCAGGAAGCGCACGTTCGGAATGCGGCGGACGATGCCGGCCGCGGCGGCGAAGAGCTCGTCATGGCCCTTGAGGCGGAACAGGCGGGCGACCTTGCCCACGACAAAATCCCCGGGACGGAGGCCCAGGCGCGCGGCCAGGGCCGGCTCGCCGCCGCCGGCCGAGAGGAACGGCGCCAGGTCGAACCCGCTGAAGACGCGGGTGAAGCGTCCGGGCCAACCGATTCCCGCCGCCAGGTACTGGCGGGCCATCGCCTCGGCGACGACGACGAAGTGGTCGGTGCACCGCGCGGCAGCCCGTTCGGCGGCGCGGAAGACCGTGTTGGCCAGAGGCCCTTGGAAGGAGCCGAAACTCGGTCCATGCACGGTGTGGATCACCAGGGGCACGCCGGCATGGCGTGCGGCCAACCGGCCGAATAGGCCCGCCTTGCCGCTGTGGGTGTGCACGATCACGGGTCGGGTCCGCCGGAAATGGGCCCGCAGACGGAGGTAGGCCAGGAGGTCCAGGGGCGGGTTCACGGGACGGACCAGGCAGGGCTCGAGCCGCAGCAGGCCCGGCACGGATCGCGCCAAGGGCTCGAGGGATCCCTCAGGCCCCCGGGTGGGACCCGAGATCAGCTCGAGCCGCCAGTCCGGCCGGCGTCCCAGGCCCAGCACCGACGCGAGGGTGTTCTCCTGGGCTCCACCGACGATGAGCCGGGTGATGACATGGCTCACCCGGACGGGCCGCATCGAGGCGGAGGCCGTCCCGACCGCGGGCCCGCTCAAGGTCGACGGCGGGTTCACCGCGCCTGCTTCAGCGCCGCCACCCGGCCGACGACATTGGTGTGCTCGGCGGTGTTCTTCGGGGCCAGCTCGAGGTATCGCTCGAGGTGCCTGAGTTCCTCGGCGGTCTGCTTCGACTGGCGGGCGATCTCGGCGAGGCCGAAGCGCACCTGGAAGGTCTCACGGCCATCCTTCATCAGGCGGTCGTAGTCGGCCTTCGATTCGGCGAACTGGTTGAGCAGGAGCCGGGCGATGGCCCGGTTGACCCGTGCGACCACATTGGCCGGCTCCTGGTCGAGCACCCGGGTGAGGACCTCCGCCGCCGGGACGTGCCGGCCCAACTGCATCAGGATCAGGGCACGCCGGGACAGCGCGGCCGGGTCGGCCTTGGAGACCTTCTCCCAGGCCTCGGTCATCGCGATGGCCTCCTCCGGCCTCCCTAGGAGCAGGTACAGGTACGAGAGGTAGTCGCAGAGTTCGGGGTTGCCCGGGTTGAGGCGGCGGGCCTCGAGCAGCGGCGCCTCGGCGGCGGGAAGCTCGTTTCTGGCGATGAACACACGGCCCTCCGCCTCGGCGAGGCCCGCCTTCTCGATCGGGCTCCAGCGGGCCCGGGTCGGATCGGCCTTCAAGGCGTCGAGGGCCTGCGTCGCCGAGCCGAGATCGCCGACCGCCAGGGCCGCCGAGATGAACCCGAAGCGGTTGAACAGGTTGGTCGGGGAAAGACGGTAGGCCCGGGCGAAACCGACGGCCGCCCGGCGCACCATGTCGTCCTTCTGGGCCAGCAGGGCGGAGCCGAAGATGCGCAGGAACTCCGGCTCGTCGACCGGGCCATGGAGGTCGAGCAGGCCGGGCTTGCCGTCCCAGATCCGGACGAGGTCGGCGGGAATCGGGCGACCGGCGACGAGGGCCTCGTTGACCTGCTGGTTCACGCGGGCCGAGGCGTTCTCGGGGTTGAGCCGCTGGGCCTCGCGGAACAGGGCCGACGCCTCCTTCAGCCGCCCGCCCTCCTGCAGGAAGACCCCGGAGGCGTTGGCCGATCGCGACCACAGGGCGGCGACATCGACCGAATTGGAGGACCCGAGGCCCGCGTCGCGCACCACGGCATCGAGGGAGGGCTGGACCTCGGACCAGAACCGGCGCACCTGATCCAGTTCGGCCTGACCCGGCGGGCTGGGCAGCAGCGCCTTCCTCAGCAACGCGCCATGCAGGGAACCGACCGGCACGAAGTCGAAGGGCTCGGCGAAGAAGCTGAAGACCGGCGAGGCGAAGAAGGTCTGGTTGCTCTGCGCGGCCTGGGTGGCGAGGGTCAGCCAGAGACCGGCGATGTTGTCGTTGGCACCGGCGATGGTGCGCAGGGCCGGCCATCGATCGCCCTGCCGGTCTGCGAGGAACTGCCGGTACACCCGCGCCGGGGCCATCCGCGTGTTGACGACGAGATGGTCGACGTTGCCCCCGAGGGTCCGGTTGCCGGCGACGAGCGCCATGGCCAGGGTGGGATCATCGGCGAAGACCAGCGCGGGAGCCCGGTGCAGCGGAGCCATCATCGTGCGCACATAATCGCGCAGGGCCGGCCCGTTGTCGGCGACCACGGGCCTCCAGTTTCGGGCGATGAGGGCGCCGGGGACCAGCACCGCCAGGGCCACGACCGCGACCCCGGCGAGGCGGGACAGGGCCGCCGTGGCGGGGCGGATTCCGTGGGCGTGGCGCGCGTCCGGCCTTCCGGTCCACAGCAGCAGGTAGTACCCGGCGAAGTAGCCCACGGTGAGCGATGCGCAGAACGAGAAGGTGAGCATCGGCACGCCGTAGCCGAGCTGTCGCGGGCTGAACTTCACGTCGAAGCCGACGGCGATGCAGAGGCCGAACCAGGACAGTGCCAGCACCTGCCAGGCGACGTTGGCGGCCAGGGTGTCGAGACCGGCACCCATGCGCGAGGGCCAGCGGACCCCGATGCCGACGAGCGGCGCGATCATCATCAGCGCCAGGAAGAGGAAGCGGCCCCTTGGGTACATCAGCAACTGGCCCACCTTGAATGCGATGGCGTTGCCGAACAGCGTCCAGAATCCGTCGTCGAAGCGGCCGCTCATGCGGGCGGACAACGGGATCCACAGGAGCAACGCCAGGCCGGCCAGGCCTGCGAGGAAGAGCCGCGCGAGGAACCCGAGGTTGAAGAAGCTCCAGCCCCGGATCCACGCAACCGCCATGATGAACATGGGCACGAACCCGATGAACGCGTAGCTGTTGGCGACACCGAGGCCGACCATCGCGGCGACGGCCCACAGGCGGGACTCGCGGCGATCGAGGCGGTACTCGAGCAGGTTGCGCACGGCCAGCGCGAACAGGACGAGGTCGATCATCTCGCCGGTGAAGGCCGTGGCGTGCCGCCAGTACGTGGACTGGAAGGCGAGCAACCCGACCGCGAGCACCGGAGGCACCCAGGAGAGCGGGATCGTCAGCAGGGCGATGTCGGAGAATTCACGGATGCGCTCCTCGTGGCGGCGGTCGTGAGGCAGCAGGGCGACCGAGCGGGCCAGCAGGAACACCACCCACGCCGCCAGGACGGCGGTCAGGAGGTTGGCTTGTCCAGGGAAGCCCGGCCCGGTCCAGGAGGCGACGAGGCGACCGAAGATCTGGTGGAGCGGCTGGGCGAAGTGGTTCTCGAAGCCCCAACCGGCCGCCTCGACGACGGGCCGCAGGTTGTTGGGACCCAGCCATGGATTGCGGGTGAGCGCGAAGACCACCAACGCCACCGCGGCCAGGATCCAGGGCAGTTTCCGGGTGACGAAGAGCCTCGAAGATACGGGTGCCTCATCCATAGGGTTCGCCGATCATTCGGCCAAGACCCCGGAAAGGCAAAGCCGTTTCAACATGAAACCGACGGCGCGGCGCCCCGGAAGGTGACAGGAGAAAAAAAGCGCCCGAGGGACGGGCGCTTCGCGAAAAACCGGAGGAGAGGTGGGAACCGGCGGAGCCGGTCACTTGGAACCGAGGATCGCGTCCTTGGCGGCCTTGGCCACGCGGAACTTCACGACCTTCTTGGCGGGGATCTTGATCTCGGCCCCGGTGGCGGGATTGCGGCCGATGCGGGCCTTGCGGTTCACGAGCACCAGCTTGCCGACACCGGGGAAGGTGAAGGTGTTCTTGGCGTTCTTGTACGCGAGCTCGGCGAGCGTCTCGAGCACGGTGAGCGCCTGCTTCTTGGTGATCTCGGCCTTCTCGGCGAGGGCGGCGGTGATCTGGGACTTGGTGAGGGCTTTAGCGGCTTTGGCCATAAGGATGCGATTCGGAGGTTGTGACGTTGGGAACCTTTGGGGTTCCGCCGGTGACTTCGATGCGGATTTAGCAATGCGTCCCAACACGTCGCAAGAAAAAAACCCAATGAATGCGGGTTTTTATTGCACCTGGCGTCCCGATGTTCGCCCAGCGGCACCCTTGACTTGCAGAGCCCCCCCAACACCATCGTCCCACGCCCGCGCGGGAGCCGTGACGCCCGGCGCGGACCCGGCAGCACACCGTCACGGACACGTCCCCCATCCAGAGTACCCCAGAAGAGACCCATGCACGCCTCGCCCAAGCGCCGGACCGTGACCCTAGGACTCCTCCAGCACGCCTGCGGCCCCGACCCGGAGGAGAACCTCCAGGTGTGCCTGCGGGCGGCCCGCCGGGCGGCCGACGACGGTGCGAACATCCTCTGCACGCAGGAACTCGTCCGGTCCCAGTATTTCTGCCAGTCGGAGGAGCACCGGTACTTCGAGCTGGCCGAACCGATCCCGGGTCCCAGCACGCGGGCCTTCCAGGAACTGGCCCGGGAGCGGGGCGTCGTGATGGTGGCCTCGCTCTTCGAGAAGCGCGCCGAGGGCCTGTACCACAACACGGCGGTGATCATCGACGCCGACGGCTCCCTGCTGGGCATCTACCGCAAGATGCACATCCCCGATGATCCGCTCTTCTACGAGAAGTTCTACTTCACCCCGGGCGACACAGGCTTCCGCACCTGGGACACGCGCTTCGGCCGGATCGGGGTGTTGGTGTGCTGGGACCAGTGGTACCCGGAGGCCGCCCGGCTCACCGCAATGAGCGGGGCCGAGATCCTGTTCTATCCCACCGCCATCGGATGGCACCCTTCCGAGAAGGCCGAGTACGGCACCCACCAGCACTCGGCCTGGGAGACGATCCAGCGCGCCCATGGAATCGCCAACGGCTGCTACGTGGCGGCCGTCAACCGCATCGGCCATGAACGTCCCGTCGGCGGCGACGGACTCGAGTTCTGGGGGCAGAGCTTCGTGGCGGGCACCAGCGGTCAGATCCTGGGCAAGGCCGCGGTCGACCAACCGGAGAACCTTCTCGTGACGGTGGATCTTTCCAAGGTCGACGTCACCCGCACGCATTGGCCGTTCCTGCGCGACCGCCGCATCGATGCCTATGGAGACCTCACCCGACGCTTCCGGGATTGAACGGCCCGCCGGGAAGGCGCTGCAGGGGCGCTGTCTGGTCGTCATCGGTGGGACCCGGGGGCTGGGGGCCTCGGCGGTGCGGGCCTGCCTGCGGGAAGGGGCCTGCGTCGTGGCCGTGGGTGTCGACCCCATGGATGCGGCCGTGGACCCCGGGCCATCGGAGCCGGGCCCTGCCGACACCGCGCCCTGCCTCGAGACCCTCGTGGCCGATGCGAGGGAACCCGGCGTCGCCGAGGCGGCCATCGAGCGGTGCGCGGGCCGGTTCGGCGACTTCCACGGGCTCTACCATGTCGCCGGCGGCAGCGGCAGGCGATGGGGCGACGGCGCGCTGCACCGCCTCCCGCTCGAGGGCTGGAACCGGACCCTGGAGCTGAATCTCACCACGGCCTTCCTCTCGAACCGCGCGGCCATCCGATGGTTCCTAGAGCGGGGTCGACCCGGATGCCTCCTGAATTGCGGCTCGGTGCTGGCCGGCTCCCCCTCCCCGACGCTGTTCGGTACGGTGGCCTACGCCACGGCCAAGAGCGCCCTCGAGGGCTTGACCCGCGCCATCGCGGCCGCCTACGCGCCGCACGGGATCCGGGCCAACCTGGTGGCTCCGGGACTGATGGCGACGCCAATGTCGCGCCGGGCGCAATCCGACCCGGCCATCCTCGACTTCATCGGCCGCAAGCAACCGCTGGACGGCGGCCGCATCGGGCGCACGGACGACCTCGACGCGGCGGTGGTCTGGTTGCTCTCCGAGGCCTCCCGGTTCGTGACGGGACAGGTGCTGGCGATCGACGGTGGATGGTCGGTCACGGACGCATCGCCCACGCCGGGCCCGGACTCCCCCGTTTCCGAACCGGCTCCCCGCCCATGAGCCCCTCCACGGATCGCCCGCCATGGTTCACCGGGATCGACCTGGGCGGCACCCGCATCAAGACGGTGGTCGTCGACCGGGAGGGACAGGCCCTCGAGGAGCACACGCTCCCCTTCGAGGACATCGACGCGCAGTGGGCGCGGCTCATCCACGTCTGGGTGCAGGACCTGCACTCCCGCCGGGGCTGGCCCTCGGGGATCGGTCTGTGCGCCCCGGGACTCGCATCGCGGGACGGACGCTGCATCGTCCACATGCCGGGTCGGTTGTCGGGTCTCGAGGGCCTCGACTGGGCGGATCATCTCGGGTTTCCAGGCCGCATCCCGGTGCTCAACGATGCCCACGCGGCGCTGCTCGGCGAGGCCTGGATCGGCGCGGCCCGCGGCCTGGAGAACGTCATCCTCCTGACCCTCGGCACCGGGGTGGGGGGTGCCGCCCTTGTGGACGGTCGACTCCTGCGGGGGCACCTCGGCCGGGCCGGGCACCTGGGACACGTCACCATCGACAGGCACGCGGGCAACGACGATGTGGGTACGCCCGGGTCGCTGGAGCAGGCCATCGGCAACAAGACGGTGCGCGCGCGGAGCCGGGGCCGGCACGCCTCCACCCGGGATCTGGTCGAGGCCGCCCTGGAGGGCGACGCCGAGGCCTTGAGTCTCTGGAACGCGTCGGTCGACGCCCTTGCCGTGGGCATCAATTCGCTCATCAACGTGCTCGATCCCGAGGCGGTGATCCTGGGCGGAGGCATCGCTCAAGCCGGTGCGTCCCTGTTCGACCGTCTTGAGGCAACCTTGTCTCGGCATGAGTGGCGCCCGATGGGCCACCGCGTGCGCCTGCTGCCAGCCGCCCTCGGGGATCTGGCCGGCGCCTACGGGGCTGCCCGCATCGCGATGGGTGCCGAAGGGTCCAAGCAACCCCAGCGGCCATCCTGAATCGCTCCCCGAGTCCCCTTCCCCTCCCAGCATCGGCCCATCCGTACCCACGGACATGCCCCCTCAGGGACAGGCTCGCGCACGTTCACAGATATAGGCTCGTTCGCGTTCAACCAAAGGATGGTCACCCGCATGGACAGGCTCGTGCATCAGTCGGGTCGAGACAGGCCCAAGACGGAACGTTCGGCGGGGACAGGCTCGGGACAGAACGAATGGAACAGGCAGCGTGGGGACACTGGGGACACTGGGGACAGGCTGTGGGCACAGGCTCAGCGGATGGTGGAGAGCGTGATGCGGGACGCGCCCGACACGGGACGCGGGATTTCGACCGAGAGGTCCAAAAAATAGGGGCACCCGCAAGGAAGCGAGGTGCCCGGCCGGGGAAACCCCGGAGGGTCCACCGATGAAAAAGGCCACCGTGGTTTCCCAAGGTGGCCTTGAACACTCAAACCAAAATTACTTGCGACGGCGCCAGAGCAGCGCAGCGGCACCGAGGGTGCCCAGAGCGATCGTGGTCGGCTCGGGGATCACAGGGCCACCAGAAGCGACGAGGCTGAAGGACGCCATGTTCTCCAGACCGCCGGGGATCGCGAGGGGATCGGTCGGGATCGTGTAGGTGAACGGAGCGGAGATGCCCGTACCAGGGGCGCCGGCAACCGCCTGAGCGGCACCAACCCCGGCGATCGAGGAATCCCAAACGGCGACGCGCAGCGTCACCGTGCTGCCGGGGCCGAACCCGGTCAGGGTGCCGATGTTGCCAGGGCCACCCGCACCCGACGGATTCCACGTGCCAGGGAAGGTCGTGGTCGAGGCGCGGAACGGAGCCGGGGCGAAGGACAGGCCGGCTGACGGGATGGCCGCCGCGTTGGCACCGTACCAGACCTGAGCCACGAAGCTTGTGCCGGTAAGGGCCTTGCCGGAGGCGTCATTGACCAGGGCGAGACCCCGGTTGTTCAGGTTGATCTGTCCCTGACCGAAGGCCGACACAGCAAACGCCGAGGCGGCAACGAGGTAAGCGAACTTGTTCATGGTGTTGACTGTTAGGACTGATTAGTTGACGGAGAAATTCCGGGTGTAGGTGCGCGCAGCGCCCTGGACGAAGAAGCCTTCGCCCACCTTCAAGGTCGGGGCGGAGGGCTCCCAGGCGCCGTCGACGAACGACTTGGCGGAGAAGCCGGAGCCGGTCCACTGGAACACGTTGTCACCCTCCTTGGCCGGGAAGCCACCAGCGGCGGCATCGGTCAGGCTGCCGGCGAGCGGCAGGGGTACGGAGACCAGGTTGTAGCCCTGGGCGATGTTCACGCTGTTGCTCAGGCTGACCTCACCGATCAGGGTGATGGTGGTGGCGGCGGTCACGTTCACAAAGAAACCCTCGCCCGGGGAAAGCTTCATGGCGGCATCATCCCAAGCGCCGTCGACGAAGGAGTTCGCGACGTACTTGCCACCGGTGAACTTGTAAACCGTGGTGCCCTCGGGGGCATTCAGGACTGTGCCGATGGAGTTGTTGCCGTTGTTGAGCTGGTTGCCGATCAGGTTGAAACCCTTGGTGAGGCTCAGGCGGACGTAGCCGACGATGTTCTGGCTGGTCACCTGGGCGGACCCGGAGACAGCACCGACAGCCGCGACGACGGCGGCCAAGAGGAGCGATTTGGTGTTCATTGTGGTTTGATTGATTCCGTGTGTGAAGACGTTGTGTCAGGCCTGCAAGGGAGCGTCAACGGATTTTTCAAAAAAAAATCAGGAACCCCTTTCGGCCGCCGTGACCGTGTTGGCCAGGAGCATGGCGATGGTCATCGGGCCGACCCCTCCAGGATTGGGCGTGATCCAACGGCATTTGGGCTGCACCTCCGCGAAGGCCACGTCACCGACCAGGCGCGTGCCCGTGCGGCGGGTGGCGTCGGGCACGCGGTTGACGCCGACGTCGATGACCACGGCTCCGTCGCGCACCATGTCGGCCTTGAGGAATTCGGGCACGCCCATCGCCGCGATGATCACGTCGGCACGCCGGCAGTGCGCGGCGATGTCGCGCGTGGCGCTGTGGCATAAGGTCACGGTGCAGTTGGCCGTGGGGGACTTCTGGACCAGGATCGACGCCATCGGCTTGCCGACGATGTTCCCACGGCCCAGCACGACCACCTCGGCGCCGGGAAGCCTCACGCCGGTGCGCACCAGCAGTTCATGTACGCCGGCCGGGGTGCACGGCAGGAATCCCCCGCCGTCGCCCAGCAGCAGTCGGCCGACATTCACCGGATGGAACCCGTCGACGTCCTTCTCCGGCGACACGGCCGAGTAGATGACGGCGGCAGCGATGTGACGCGGCAGCGGCGCCTGCACCAGGATGCCGTGGCAGGCCGGGTCGGCGTTGAGTCGGGCGATGCGGGCGAGCAGGTCGTCCTGCGACGTGGATTCGGGCAGCACGAAGGTCCGGGACCCGATGCCCAGCTCGAGGGCCTTCTTCTCCTTCATGCCCACGTACACCTGCGAGGCGGGATCCTCGCCGACCCGGAGGAAGACCAGGCCAGGCTGGACGCCACGTCGCAGGAGCGCGGCCACCCGGCCGGCGGTCTCGGAATGGATGTCGGCCGCGATTCTGCGACCGTCGATGAGGTTGTTCATGGTCGGGAAAGGGCGAGAAGGGACCACCTGCAGGGACCGTCGGCCGCGGCGGCGGGCACTCCGATCCGCGGGACCGGATCCCCGGGGACCGCGGCCTCAGGGCTCCGGCGACTCCTCGATCGACTGGACCCGGAGCAGCACCTGGGTGCGGTTGCGGGGATCGACGTACTCCTCGGCGACGACACGGACCGTCCGGCCGCGGAACTTCGACAGGGGGGTGGCGGCCGGGTCCTGGGCCACGAGGAATCCCAGCATGCCCTCGCCGCGACGCGGGCTGCGCAGCTGGTAGTAGGAGGGGGATTGGGGCTCGAGACTGCGCGCGACCTTGCCCACCCGGGTCACGATGCGGACCGTCTCCGAGTACTGGATGGGCGGCTGGGATGTCTGCGATCCATCGGAAGGCCCGGCCGGCGCGGCGGCGGGGGATGCGGCCTCCGGGACCGGGACGGGCTCCGGTTTCAAGGGCTCCGGTTGCCGTGCCTCCACGGGGGCAAGCCGGTGCCGGGCTGGGGCTGGGGCTGAGGCCGGCACGGCCTCCCCC
>Ga0194117_10000340_pt1 | contig 63550 bp, 50 predicted proteins | sample TA2MahsurfametaG_FD_160579 | JGI IMG/M metagenome (GOLD analysis project Ga0194117, IMG submission 160579) | Freshwater microbial communities from Lake Tanganyika, Tanzania - TA2015009 Mahale N1 surface | ecosystem: Environmental > Aquatic > Freshwater > Lake | place: Tanzania: Lake Tanganyika... | reverse complement strand
CATTCTTCCTAAACATGCAGAATAAATCACAACTCTACCCGATCTAGCCTCAAACATGGCAGGAGCTAATTCATTAACTGCGGTAAAAACAGCATCTAAGTTAATTGACATTGTACGGCGCCATTCCGCATCAGTAGTCCTTAAAGTTTTAGACATTTTTTCGCTCATAACTCCGTGAGCTAAAATCAAAACATCGAGTACACCTAATCCATTAGATGCTGCATCTAGATTTATCTCTTTTAAAACTTTTCGAAATTTTTCATTGTCTGCTACGTCAACTGCTCGATACTTACAACCAAGTGTCTTGGCACTTTGTTGGGCACGCTCTTCATCTTTACCAATTATGTAAACAAAAAATCCAGCCAAGATGAGAGCTTTGGCAGTTTCATATCCAAGGCCCCGAGATCCACCAGTAACTATCGCCCACTTCATATTTGGATTCATGGGGCTATCTTTGCCACTTTTAAAGGTCTACTACTAGCCCATTAGATGTGCGAATGACCACTTTCACTAAACCCTTATGCCTCAGACGGCCTACATTACCTTGCTCTGGCAGTTAAGATTAACCTGTAACAATTGAACTCAAGCATGCTAATTGGGGAGTCAAATAGGTGAGCCAAGCAGGAGCTAACACACCGGCTAACCACTTTGGTGGTTCATTTGGTCCAAATGAGTGGCTTGTCCAAGAGATGTATGAACGCTACCAAACCGATCCATCCTCAGTTGATAAAGCTTGGTGGGACTTCTTTTCAGATTTTAAAGGTACGCAATCTTCAAACGGTGCAACTACAGCTAATTCGCCAAAGCCGGGGACTCCTCCGATTCCAAAATCGCAGCAGACTCAAGTAGTACCAGTGGCGACTCCCGCACCAGCAATTGTTGAAACTACAGTCAAAGCAAGCCAGCCAGAAATTAAAAAAATAGATTTACCAGAAAAAACTTCTAAAACATCTTTCAAACCAGCAGACCCAGTTGTGAAACCAATTCCAACACTCATAACACCCGGTGCATCAGAAGTGGAGCCAATACGAGGTGTAGCAGCCCGTGTCGTACAGTCAATGGAAGGTTCCCTTACAGTACCAACTGCTACAAGTGTTCGTGTTGTTCCAGCCAAATTAATGATTGACAATAGAACTGTAATTAATAATCATCTAAAGCGTGGCCGCGGCGGAAAAGTTTCATTCACACACTTAATTGGTTACGCAATGATCAAGGCGATAAGAGCCATGCCAGAGATGAACTCATACTTCACTGAATTAGATGGGAAACCTGCAGTTGGACATCCTGAACATATTAACCTAGGAATTGCTATCGACTTAGCTAAAGCAGATGGATCAAGACAATTATTAGTACCTTCGATCAAAGGTTGTGAAGAGTTAGATTTTGCTCAATTCTGGTCAGCCTATGAAGATGTTGTACGTAAGGCCAGAAGTGGTGCGTTAACTGTAGAGGATTTCGCTGGCACTACTTTATCCCTGACAAATCCAGGAACCATTGGAACTGTGCATTCGGTACCAAGGTTGGTACAAGGCCAAGGAATGATTCTCGGTGTTGGAGCATTGGATTATCCAGCAGAATTTCATGGTACAAACGAGCAAACGCTTGCTGATCTAGCAATTAGCAAGGTAGTTACTTTAACCAGCACATATGACCACAGAATTATCCAAGGGGCGCAATCTGGTGATTTCCTAAGAAGAATTCATGAAATATTACTAGGTGAAGAAAACTTCTATGACGAGATTTTCGAAGCACTACGAATTCCTTACGTTCCTATTCGCTGGGTTGCTGATATGCAGTTTGAAAAAGATGATGATGTAAGCAAAACAGCCAGGGTGCAAAAACTAATCGATGCCTACAGGACTACCGGGCATCTAATGGCAGATGTAGAGCCATTAGCTTATGTCCAACGATCTCATCCTGATTTAGATGTTATAAACCATGGTTTGTCCCTATGGGATCTTGATAGAGATTTCGCCACCGGTGGATTTGGCGGCAAACCATTTATGAAGTTACGAAGAATTCTTGGAATTCTGAGAGACTCATATTGCCGCACAATTGGTGTTGAGTATATGTACATAGCCAACCCAGCGGAGCGTAAATGGATTCAGGAAAAAATGGAGGTAGGTGCTCCTAGGACAGCAAGAGATGAACAACTTCGTATTTTACGAAAACTAAACAGTGCCGAGGCATTCGAATCATTTTTACAAACTAAGTTTGTCGGCCAGAAACGATTCTCACTTGAAGGTGGAGAGTCGGTTATTCCAGTACTAGATGCAGTCATCTCATCAGCAGCAGAAACTGGTCTAGATGAAATTTGCATTGGTATGCCACACCGAGGTCGATTGAATGTTCTAGCAAATATTGCAGGAAAATCATATGGCCAAATATTTCAGGAGTTTGAAGGAAATTATCGTGAAAATGAAGTGCACGGCTCGGGAGATGTCAAGTACCATTTAGGAACAAAAGGCACCTTTGCTGCTGAATCTGGCGCTACAACTAAGATTTATTTGGCGGCAAATCCTTCTCACTTAGAGGCCGTAAATCCGGTACTTGAAGGAATAGTTAGAGCAAAGCAAGATAAATTAAGATCAAAGGCTGGGGATTTAACAGTTGATGAACAAACCTCATTTCCTGTTTTACCAATTCTTTTGCATGGTGATGCTGCATTCGCTGGCCAAGGAGTAGTTTCCGAAACTCTTTCATTATCTTTGCTGAAAGGTTATCGAACTGGTGGCACAATTCATATTATTGTAAATAATCAAGTGGGCTTTACAACCTCACCACATGCTGCACGATCTTCAACTTACTCCACTGATATTGCAAAGATGATTCAGGCTCCGGTATTTCATGTTAATGGCGATGATCCTGAAGCTTGTGTTCGGATTGCAAAAGTAGCCTTTGAATACCGACAAATGTTCAATAAAGATGTGGTGATTGACATGATTTGCTATCGTCGCCGAGGTCATAATGAAGGTGATGAACCAAGTTTTACCCAACCACTTATGTACAAACTCATCGAGGCCAAACGTTCGACTAGAAAACTTTATACCGAGGCATTAATTGGTCGAGGTGACATCACTGTCGAAGAGGCTGAAGAAGTGTTACGAGATTACCAACAGCAATTAGAAGGTGTATTTACAGCGGTTCACAATACTGAGCCTGATAGCGATCCAAACTGGAAAGCTCCTGTGGTGCCATCACCAAAAATCGTTGATACTGCAGTAGCTGAGGCTGATTTACGTAAGATTGCAGATACTCAATCTGCCATACCAAGTAATTTCAATGTACATCCAAAACTGCTCCCACAACTTTTAAAGCGAACTGAGATGTTGGATGAATCAACGGTTGATTGGGCAGCTGGTGAGATGTTTGCATTTGGTTCTTTACTTTTAGAAGGCCATCCAATCAGAATGAGTGGTCAAGATGTAAGGCGGGGAACTTTTAGTAATAGGCATGCGGTTGTGATTGATAAGGAAACTGGAGCTGAATTTTTCCCTCTCCGATCATTAGTGAACGATCCAAATCAATTCCATATCTACGATTCACTTTTATCAGAGTATGCAGTAATGGGATTTGAATACGGATACTCAGTTGAGCGCGATGATGCACTTGTTATCTGGGAAGCTCAATTTGGCGATTTTGCAAATGGTGCTCAAACAATAATTGATGAATTTATCTCTTCTTCCCTACAAAAGTGGGGCGAGAGATCCTCGATAGTTCTATTGCTACCTCATGGATATGAAGGGCAAGGGCCAGATCACTCCTCTGGACGTATTGAGAGATTCTTATCGCTGTGTGCCGAACAAAACATGACTGTTGCCCAACCGTCAACTCCTGCCTCGTATTTCCATTTACTGCGTTGGCATATGAAAAATCCATCTAGAAGGCCATTAGTGGTATTTGAACCAAAATCAATGCTTAGATTAAAGGCGGCAGCAAGTGGGCTTAAAGATTTTACTACTGGCAAATTTAGATCATTTATTCCGGATGACAAAGTTACAAATGCAACCAGGTTAATTTTTACATCTGGAAAGGTTTACTACGATTTAATTGCAGAGCGAGAAAAATTAGGTGAACACTCAACTGCGATTGCAAGAGTTGAGCGGCTATACCCACTTCCGATTGAGGATATTGTGACTGAATCTAAGAAACATCCAAATGCCACACTGCTTTGGGTGCAAGATGAACCAGCTAACCAGGGTCCTTGGCCATTTGTTTCATCAGCAGTCAATGAGGCATTTATTGCGCATGAGGAATTAAGTAATCGATCATTCCGTAGAGTTTCCAGACGCGCGACAGCAAGTCCTGCAACAGGAAACCACCATTTGCATGAAGAAGAAGAAAAAGCCTTAATGACTGAAGCTTTTACTCGTTAATTTCCCTTTTTGTACCTTATTAAAACTCTGGCCAGTAATTGATTCTGCTCAACCCATCCCCAGTCCCGAGAATCGGTACTTTTTAAATTGTCACCTTCTACCCAATACCTCATTACGCCGTGCTCACTTCGGCTCTGCACTACCCTTTTAAGTAGCCTAATTCCTGGTCGCTGCGGATCTTCAACTAAGTACACCTTCCCCACTTCTAGGGTGTGCTCTTTGCCACTTAGAAATCTAATTAACAGCCAATCTCCAGCATTATAGGTAGGAGCCATAGAGTTTCCTGAAACCTCTACTGTGCTAAAGCCGAACATGCAGAGTATTCTGCCACCATAAGATTACTAATCATTAACCCTAGGAGATAAATGCTAAATCTATTAAAGAAGTTAATAAAGCCAAGGCAAACTGTTTATGCTCATTGCGATCTACCATGCGGTGTATACGATCCAGCACAGGCAAAAATTGAGGCTCAATCTGTAAAAGCTTGCATGGAAAAATATGCTGCAAGTAGCGACAATGATTTCAAAGCTCGTGCCGTCGCTATTAAAGAGGAAAGATCAGAGTTAGTAAAGCACCACCTTTGGGTATTATGGACCGATTATTTTAAGCCAAATCATTTTGAGGCCTATCCCCAACTACATGTGTTATTTAATGAAGCAACGAAGTTAGCTGGTGCTGGAGGCAGTAAAGGTACTAATGATGTTGCTGTCGCAGAAAAACTAATCGGCAAAATTGATGAAATTGCAGAAATTTTCTGGGCAACTAAAAAATAATTAAGTTATCGCTAGTGGCCTAAATATTTAGGCTACTAGCGATCTTATTTTCGCCAATAAGATTTTCTTTTTCAGCAACCATAGTTTCTGCGGCAACACGAGCCATAAAAGAGACTCGTTCTACAAATTTACGAGTGATAAATCCTGAAGCCACTAATCTTGCACTTTGATGAACCTCTATTTCGAAATTTAATTGTCCGTCTTCTAAACCAATACATCTGGCTGTTGCATGAATCTCATGATTAATACCTACGGCACCTTGAATTTGAAATTGTAAATCAGTTGTAACTGTTGTTTCACCAAAATCTAAAAATTCAATAATTGCTGTGCTGCAAGCACTCTCCATGAGCGCAGAAATCTGACTAGAACTAACAACTGGCAGGTCATTTACCCCCTGCGCAACATAAGTATCTCCTGGGCGAATGGTCATATTAGCCATACCAATAGCACCCATTACTTGCTCAGCTTTCATAATCATAAGATTAGTGATTATGTAATTACTCTAGCGGGAACTCCCTGCGTATTTCGCGAGTTATTTCTATTTGAGTCGTACCTTCATCGGTAAATTCCGTATAGGTTGTTTGAGTAAAGGTAAATTCAGTAATACTCTGTGTTTGGCTCGACCGAATCATTTGATTATATAGATCCTCAATTTGGTTATTTATTCGATCATTCAAATCATCAGGCGCCTGCTCGGTTAGAGCATTACACAATAAGTTTCGAACCAGGTTCAAGTTGTGGGCTTCTTGCTCCATTTTTGATCGGCATGAGACGCAGTTACCAAAGTGATTCTCTACCAAGTCAACTTCATTAGTATCAAATAACTCATGATCGATATACAGAACTATATTAGGTAATACTTGATCACAATTAATAAACTCCTTGTTATTAAAACTCATGACTTATCACCTGCTTTATTTTTCCCGAATCCTCTTTCTTTAGCGTAGGTAGCAAGAGATGCACGGAGAAGTTTTCTACCTCTGTGTAATCTAGACATTACCGTACCCGTTGGAACGTTTGTGATCTCCGCTATTTCTTTATATGAAAAACCCTCGACATCAGATAGATAAACAGCAATTCTAAATTCTTCTGGCATCGCACTTAATGCATCTTTTACATCTTTGTCTGCAATACCTTCTAAAACTTCGTCCTCAGCTGATTTCCCTTGATCACTTGTGTGCGAAGAAGCATCTGCAATTTGCCAGTCCTCAACTTCACCTGCTGATATTTGTGGTCTACGTTGATCTTTTCGATAATTATTTATAAATGTTGTTGTCAGGATTCTATATAACCAAGCTTTTAGATTTGTTCCCGGCTCAAATTGATGAAAGCTGGTGAAAGCCTTAGCAAAGGTATCTTGAACTAGGTCTTGAGCATCGTGAGTATTTTTCGTATACCGAAGTGCTGCACCGTAGAGTTGTGATGTAAAAACTAATGCATCGTTTTCAAACCTTATTTTTCTTTGCGCTAAGGTTTCTTTATCGCGGTCAACTACAGCAGGTAGAAATTTGTCATTACTCATTTGGTCTAAGGCTACCTCGAATGCAGTTTTGGAGTTGGGAGTGAATATTTTATGAGAAGTAGTTAGGCGCCTAAGTGCATACATGGCTGCAAAACCTTGGAAACCTCAGATATATTCCCTATCCAATCCGCTCAAGCGCAAACAACGCCAAGTCCCGGTGAAGTGAGCGGAAGGTAGACTTAATACATATGGCAAATTGGAAAGCACCCTACAGGTCTGGACTTACCCCTGCCAGCAAACCAATTCATTCTCAGATAATTATTCCAGGCTCTAAATCAGCCACCAACCGTGCGTTAATTTTAGCGGCGCTTGCCAAAACTCCTTCTCGATTAAGAAGACCGCTTTCGTCAAGAGATACAGACTTAATGGTCAAAGGATTACAGAGTTTAGGGATTGACATTTCTGTTATTAAAACAAATGGTGGATTTGACTATCAAGTTGTTCCAAACAAGATGTTAGGCCCAGCAAGTATTGATGTTGGAAATGCTGGAACAGTGATGCGTTTCTTACCACCCATTGCGGCACTTGCAAAAGGCTTAATTCACTTCGATGGTGATGCTAGGTCTTATGAAAGACCTTTAGCTCCAGTAATTAAAGCATTAGAACAACTTGGAGTAACTATTGAACATAATGGTAAGTATCGACTTCCACTTACTATAAATGGTGCTGGAAAAATTGCCGGAGGCACAGTAGAGGTAGATGCTAGCTCCTCTAGTCAGTTTGTTTCCGCACTACTTCTACTTGGCCCTGCAACTGAAACTGGTATTACCATTAAGCATATTGGTGAGTCTTTACCATCTTTGCCACACATTGAAATGACAATTCAAATGCTGAAACTATATGGGGCAAAGGTTGAAGTTGGTGCAAATAGTTGGCAGGTCAAGCCCACAGATTTAATAGGCCAGGATATGATCATAGAGCCAGATCTTTCAAATGCCGCTCCATTCATGGCAGCAGCAATGATTTGCGGCGGTAGCGTTGAAATACTGGACTGGCCTAAAATCACATCTCAACCGGGAGATCAGTTGAGAAATATTTTTTCTAAAATGGGTGCAAAAATTGAACGAAGCGAATTAGGTTTAAAAATTTCTGGAACCGAGAAAATTCTAGGAATCGATATCAATCTTCAAGAGGTTGGTGAATTAACTCCCTCTATTGCAGCAGTTGCGGCGTTAGCTGAGACTGAATCAAGATTATTTGGAATTGCCCACCTACGATTGCATGAGACTGATCGACTTTCAGCACTAGCAACTGAGATAAATAATCTTGGTGGAAAAGTGATTGAAGGGCCAGGTGAGTTAAGTATTAAGCCAACACCTCTAGTTGCAAAACAAGAATTTAAAAGCTATGAGGATCACCGAATGGCCACTGCTGGCGCAATCATTGGTTTAGCAGTTGAAGGAGTTGTTGTTGAAAATATTGAAACTACAAAAAAGACTCTTCCAGATTTTCCTGGTTTGTGGGCGGAAATGCTTAATGGCTAAGTCACATAAAAATTGGGATGAAGATGATGTGCGAATCAACAAATCCAGGCAATTTGGATCGACTAATAAAACTAGGCCAAGAACTAAAGACCGACCTGATTATTCAAAGGCAATAACTGGCATAATTATTGAAGTAGACCGTGGTCGAGTTAAGTGTCTATTAACTATGAATGAGTCTTATGCGGTTGTTACTGCTATGAAAGCCCGGGAATTAGGCAAGAAATCTGTAGTTGTAGGTGATCTGGTTTCTATAGTTGGAGACACATCAGGAGAGGAAGGGTCGCTGGCGAGAGTCGTTGCTGTCCATCCCAGAAAAAATTCACTAACTAGAACTATTGATGACAATTTAAATGATGAAAGAGTCATCGTGGCTAATGTAGATCAACTTGCAATAGTCGTTTCGACCACAAATCCAGAACCACGAACTGGCCTGGTGGATAGAGCCTTAGTAGTTGCGTATGATCAAGGAATTTCACCTTTGATTGTTATGACTAAACAAGATTTAGCAAATGGTGATAACTTTCTTGAAACCTATAAAGATTTAGAAATTCCTGTATTTAAGACTGATAAAAGTTCAGATTTATCTGAGTTAAGGAATATATTAACTGGAAAAATCACAGTGTTAATCGGACATTCTGGCGTAGGTAAATCAACTTTAGTCAATAATCTTCTCTTAAAAAGTGAGGAAAATAAACAAGTTAATACGCAAGTAAACTCATATCGTCAAACCGGAGATGTAAATGAAGTAACTGGTAGAGGTAGACATACCTCCTCAAGTGCGGTGGCTTTGTCACTATCCTCCACATTTTCTAAAGAAAACTTTGGTTGGATAATCGATACTCCTGGTGTTCGTTCCTTTGGAGTAGCTCATATTCAACCATCGCGGGTAATTGCTGCATTTCCCGAGTTTTCCGAACCAATTTCATTATGCCCAAAGAATTGCTCACATAATGAACAAGATTGTGCATTAAACACCTGGCAGAGTTTTGATGAGAAGAATCATGCTCGACTAGCAAGCCTACGGAGAGTTTTATCTATCGGACAAGGTAAGTAAGAGTAACCTTTCACTGTGAGTGAGTTATCAAGACATAAAGAGAGTAAAACTAGACAGGTTGACCTTCAAATCTCTGGTATGACCTGCTCTTCCTGTGTTGGTACAGTTGAAAAATCACTTAATAAGTTGCCGGGAGTAAGGGCCGCTGTGAATCTAGCAATGGAATCGGCCCACATAATTGCCCCCTTAAATATTTCAGAGCAAGAACTAATAGAAACCGTTAAAAGCTCAGGTTATTCAGCTAGCGCATTTAAAGGCGAAAGAGAATCATTTGAAAAATCAAATCGCTTAGGTATAAGACTATTTTTCACACTGTTATTTTCTGCTCCAATAATTGTTATCTCAATGTTTCATGATATACATGGAAAAGTTGACCAGCAATTACTTTCACTAATCGATAGAACCAATGTATTTTTAAATGATAACAACCAGGATCTGGTGATTAATTACCCAAACGCGCCAATTAGTACTTGGTTGCTAATAATTTTATCACTGCCAGTTGTTTTTATCTTTGCCTGGCCAATTCACAGAGCAGCCTTAAAGAACCTATTACACCCAACTATGGATACTCTAGTTTCATTGGGATCATTGATTACATTTATCTGGAGTACATATTCTGCCGCAATATATACCCCGAATGAAAGTCAAACTTCTTTTGTATATGCTGAAGTTTCAGCAGCTGTAATATTTTTTGTCATGTTAGGTCGATACCTAGAGCACAAAGCGAAACGAAAAGCCGGCTCAGCACTTTCTGAATTATTTAAATTATCTGCGTCAGAAGTTGAGATTCATAAAAATGGCCAGACAAAGCACATCCCTATAACAGAATTAGAAATTGGAGATATATTTGTTGTAAAGCCAGGTGAAAAAATCGCAACTGATGGCACAGTAGTATCGGGCTTTAGCACAGTGAATAATTCCTTTTTAACTGGTGAATTTACCCCGCTTGAGGTGACAGTTGGCAGTCTGGTATTTGCTGGCTCGATTAATAACAACGGAAATTTGCTTATTAAAGCTTCAAGAGTTGGATCTGATACTGAGTTAGCAAGAATTACTAGGATGGTACTAACTGCACAATCAGAAAAGGCACCTGCCCAGCAACTTGCCGATAAGGTAAGTAAAGTATTTGTTCCAGTTGTTTTAATTCTTGCAATCGCCACTTTTTTAACTTGGTATTTGATGAATCAAAGTATTGCTGAATCCATTTCAATTGCAGTTGCCGTCTTAGTAATCGCATGCCCTTGTGCACTTGGTCTGGCCACACCAATTGCATTAATGGTGGCCTCAGGTAAGGCGGCCAAGAACGGCATCATCATTAGATCTCCAAGATCTATCGAAAAAGCGGTAGGGATTACGGATGCAGTCTTTGATAAGACTGGGACCTTAACCACTGGAAAAATGGAATTAATCGAGATGGTCTTGATAAATAATCCACTAGATAAGCAAAGCACGGAGATATCAGCCGCCGACCTAATGAGTTATGCATTAAGTCTTGAAAGCATGGATTCTCATCCGATCGCTATCGCAATATCTGAGTCCTTATCGAAACAAGGTGCAACCAAGTGGGAAGTTTCTGAATTTGAACACACTCCTGGCGCAGGGGTAACTGGACGTATAAAGCCCAATACTTCAACAAATAGCAGAGCAGTTTTAATTGGCTCACCAATATCAATAGCTCGCAGTACTACGGAGTTTTCGCCAAAATTATTGAGTGCAATAGAGGTGGCAAAGAATCGGTCTAGCTCTGTTGCAGTCTTAGCAATAGATGGTCTGGCGTATGGAGTATTTGAAATTGGTGATCAAATAAAGGTAGATGGCAAGGTGGCAATTGAAAAACTTGAAAAATCAGGAATCAAAACATGGTTAATTACAGGCGATACTGAATCGGCAGCTGTAAACATAGGTTCTCAAGCTGGGATTGCAATCGATCATATTTTTGCCTCAGCAACACCAGAAGACAAATTGAATTTTGTAACTTCGCTTCAAGAAAATGGAAAAGTGTTGATGGTTGGTGATGGCATAAATGATGCCGCAGCCATCACTAAATCTGACTTGAGTATTGCTATGGGATCTGGGACTGATACCTCAATTGCTGCTGCCGACATTACCTTAGTTCGACCATCTTTATTGGCAGCCATTGATGCGATGAAAATATCTAAGAAAACCGTAGGAGTTATTAAATCTAATCTTGGTTGGGCTTTCTTATATAACGTGGCTTTTATTCCAGTTGCAGCCACAGGAAACCTTTCACCTATGTACGCTGCAGCAGCTATGTCACTTTCATCATTATTTGTGGTACTAAATAGTTTACGAATTAGGTAAATTGGTAGCGGGGGCAGGATTTGAACCTACGACCTCTGGGTTATGAGCCCAGCGAGCTACCGAGCTGCTCCACCCCGCGTCGGGACCTAAATCTTAGAGTAGGTTCAGCACTAAACCAAAATAGATGAATTTATTATCTATTTTGAGCGGAGACTAATGCAGATATCGCAGCTTTAACTCTAGCTCTTGCACGATCTTCAGCAGCACCATCTAAACGCTTTTGTGCTGCTTCAAGATCTGCAAATGCAGATTGCAGTGATGCTATTGCAGATTTGATTGCTTGGCTTGTGCCAACTCCACCATTAATTGGTAAATCAGATTGATTGGTAGGAGCTTCAGTTCCAGAGTCGCCGCCAAATACTTGATCTAATGCACCTTGCAAAGTTTCACTGAATCCAATTTGATCACCAAATGAAACTAAAACTCTTTGTAGTAGCGGATATGCAGCGGTATTTCCGGTTGCTCGTACATATACCGGCTGAACATAAAGTAAGCCTTTACCAACCGGCAATGTCAATAGATTACCTAGTACAACATCTGCTCCACCTTGGCGAAGTAGTGATAGCGAAGTTGCAACTTCAGGTTTTGCTTCAAAATTTGATGCTACCTGTGAAGGGCCAGCAATGTTTGTTGACCTTGGTAATTGCAACACCGTTATTTTTCCGTAATTATCACCAGCATCAGCATTCACCACAGCTAATGCAGTTAAATTTTCGCGTCCACCTCGAGGCACAAATGGGGTATAAAGCGAGAAAGTTGGCTTATCTTGCCCAGGTATCTGCATGGTCAAGTAGTAAGGTGGCTGAACACCAGAGTTAGCTCCAAAGGTAGAGGGGTCCAGAGGCACCCTCCAAAAATCCTGTCCACCATAAAAGGCTTCTGCAGTTGTTACATGGTAGGCGCTCAAAATATCTCGCTGAACTCGGAACATGTCCTCTGGGTATCGAATATGAGATAACAAAGCAGGAGTTATTTCGCTCTTAGCCTTAACACTACCCGGAAATGCTTTACTCCAAGTAGCTAGTACCGGATCTTTTTCATCCCATTGATAAAGCGAAACTGTGCCATCGTAAGCATCAACCGTTGCTTTCACTGAGTTTCTTATGTAATTCACATTGCGATCATCTAAAGATGCGACTGCATTTGATCTACTTGTTAGAGCATCTCCAGTATTAGCTAGATTAACAATTCGAGAGTTTGGATATCCAGCATTTGTTGTATAGCCATCAATAATCCAAAGTATTTTGCCATCAACGATTGCAGGGTATGGATCACCATCAAGTGTTAGCCAAGGAGCAACTTTTGCTACTCGCTCTCTTGGGTTTCTTTCAAAAAGAATTTTAGACTCAGAATTTATTAGATTTGATAAGACAATTCTTTGTTCTTGATACTTAATTGCAAACAGTAATCGGGTAAAAAGAGAGCCCATCGGCACTCCACCCTTACCTGTATAGGTGTAATTCTTTTGCCCATTTGGCGAGCTATCATCTGGATAGTCAAGCTCAACAGGATTTGATGCAGCTGGTCCACCAATTATTGAGTAATCTGGAACATTTTCGCCAAAATAAACTCGAGGTTGAAATTCACCCAATCCCTTGGTCGGTGGAATATCTCCCACCAAAAATGATGGTTTACCATCGGTGTCTACGGTATTTCCATAGGCACCAACCAGTCCAAAGCCATGAGTATAAACAAGGTGATCATTAATCCAGTTACGAGACGGATTACCATCAATATTTAGTTCACGAACCGACACCACAACATCTCGCTCTTTACCATCTATTGTGTATCGATCAATATCTAATGAATCAGCAAATGCATAGTACGGCTTAATTTGTTGTAGTTGCCTAAAGGTGGCTGATAAAACATTTGGATCCATTAATCGAATATTGGAAATGGTTGATGCATCATTTGATAATTGCCCAGCTGATGTGGCAACAGTTGCTTGATAATCTTTAACCTCAACTTGATCCAGGCCATATGCAATACGTGTAGCATCAATATTTCTTTGGATAAATGGCGCTTCTTTGGTTGACTCAGAAGGCTTAACTTGGAATTGCTGAATTGCTGCTGGATAGATCCCAGCAATCAATACCGAGGCAATCACCATTAATGCAACGCCTGCAGTTGGTAGTAGCCAAGATTTACGAATAATATTGGCAAAAAAGAGAAGTGAACAGACTAGTGCTATTGCTGCCAAAATTGATTTGGCAGGTAATAAAGCGTTTACATCTGTATAGGTAAGACCTGTTATCAATCTTCCCTCTTTTAAGGTCAGGGCATATCTATCAAACCAGTATGCCACTGACTTAAGTAAAACAAGTAAACCAAGAAGTATCGAAAGTTGAACTCTGGCTGCAACAGTTGTTCGCTCTTCTTTTACTGCTGGTCTGATGCCACCATAAATGTAGTGAACCGCTGCTGCCACAATCAACGACAAGATAATTGTTGAAATAGCCCAACCAATTAATGCTTGGTACATAGGTAATTTAAAGGCAAAGAAGGAGACATCTAAACCAAATTGTGGATCTACTACCCCAAACTCAGTTGAATTTCTAAAAAGTAACCACTGTTGCCAAAATCTAGATCCTGCAGTACCTGCAAAGTAAAAGATTGCTAAAAAGATGACTATTCCGACCAACCTTCTAATTGGCTCAATTTGTGCACGGTAGCGCTCAAGGTTGTCTGCCTCAACCGATACTGGAACATATACTGGACGCTTGCGAAATGCCACTAAAATATTTGCAGAGATAAATAGTGCAGTGACAAAACCAAAGCCTAAGAATAAAAATATTTTCGTAAATAATGTTGTTTGCCAAACATTTACATAATCAACTGAGCGAAACCAAAGTAGATCGGCATAAAATCCACTTAGCGAAACTAGGATACTGGCTAATATAAACAAAATAATAAAAGTGATGGTTAATGGACTTATCCTTCTTCGGCCACCACTTCGATTTGCAAATGGATTAGGAAAGCTGCCACCAAAGCCACCGCTACCGAAACCGCTGCCACCAAATGGATTGTTATTTCGATTAAAACCGCCACCACCAAAGCCCGAATTACTCATGCGCAGATCTTATCTACTCCTAGGCGATACTTTTACAACTTGGATATTGGGTGGTATCAGGTGATCTAAGAATTGAGACGGCCTGGGAGAGTGTGGCGATTGGCACAATTTTCATCTCCGCTTGGGCCTTGGCATTAAGAATCTCATCAATATCCCCAAGTTCTTCGCAATTTCTGATGGGTGTAAAAAATAACTCCACCCCAGCCTTACTGGCTCCAATAATTTTCTCAGCAATTCCTCCGATTGGGCCAACTAGACCATCTTGCGTAATTGTGCCCGTACCCGCAATATTTCTAGATCGAATTAAATCCTCTTTAGTCAACTTATCAATTACGCCTAGTGCAAAAATTAAACCTCCGCTTGGCCCACCAGTTTCAGCAAGTCTTATTTTCACATCAAATGGAAAATCAAATTGATTTCTCAATCCAATACCGATAAATGCAGAGCCATCATCTCGGGCGGAGAGCTTGATTTGTTGTTCAACTATATTTGTACCCGCCCGTAAGACCTTTACACTTACCTGATCTCCTGGTTTTTTTTGCTCAAGTTCGCTTGCTAATTCGGCTTGAGTTTCATACCTTGAATTGTCAACAGTTAGAAGCTCATCTCCAACCTTTAGCACTTTAAAAGCATTACTTTGCTCATTAACCTGGCCAATAATTAATTTCGAACTTAACTCATAACCTAAGTATTTCAGCGCCGCTGCAGTTGCATTGAGTTGAGAATCTGCCATCTCCTGTGCTCCCATTTTCATGGATTGCTCTGTCGTCTCGCCCTCTGGGTAAACCTCAACTCGTGGTAACACAGCCCTATCTCGAGCAATCCAACTATATAAAACATCAAATCCAGTTATATAAGAATCTGGATCGGTGACCATAACCGATGTCACCGATAATTTGCCAGTTGTGGGATAGACCTGAGTACCAGAGATGGTTATCGATGAGCCCAAAATGTTTTGCGGATCACCTGGCGATAAAATCACATATGGTGATTTGATTAAAAAAGCGGCCAAGATTAGGACGGTTAGAAGTAGTTGAGTTGATCTAGGTAGTCTAGATTTTACGGGAAGAATTGATCGCATTATCTCTTATTAATTTTTATGACGAAAAGTATTTTGGAACTTCTTAAACTTATTTACCGACCTGCTTGTTTGATTATCAAATTTAGATTTATATTTAGTAAGCCAGACTCCATAGAGAATGGAACAAAACACCGCACCAATGGGAATGACCCACCAGATTAAGGCAGAAAGCGGGGCGGAGCTCATAGGCCAATCATATTCAGCGGGGAAGAAAAAGGTAGGCAGGATTGTTATAGAGAATTGCGATATCTTTAAGTACTCAAAATAGATGGGAATTTTTAATGAGCTTCGGTTTCCTACCAGCAGATGGGCAGCCTGACTTTGAGGCGCTGTTTAAAAAATTCTCAGAAATGGGGATTGATTCTGAAACTTTAGCTGGTGCTAAATCCTTTATTGAAAATATGCAATCTCCCACTGCGGCTAATCAAAACTTAATCAACCCAGCAACTCTTCGATCAATCGCTAAGAAAATAATTGCAACCAAAGGTGATTTACCAGTCGGCATAACTGATCAACGGGAGATGGCGGACTCTATTGCGATTGCTAATACCTGGCTGGATACTGAAATTTTATTTCCGGCAGCTACCTTGCCCTCCGATAGCGCATGGTCCAAGGGAGTTTGGCTAGAGGAGTCATTATTCGGCTGGCAGCGGCTGATTGAACCCCTGGCAGCCGGTATGGCAGATGCCTTAGCAAAGGTGATAACTAACCCAACCACCGCACTTCCAATTGAAATCACCGCTCAGGTCGATCAATCTCCAGAGCAACAAGAGGTAATGAAGCAGATGGTGGCGAAACTTCTCCGAAGTTTTATGGGCACGCTAATTGCCAACCAATTAGGACAAGGAATTGGGCTGTTAGCTAACTCTATTACTAGTGCTAATGATGTAGCTATTCCGCTACTTACCTCCAATAGTGGTCCACATTTAATTCCACAAAATATAAATGAGTGGGCACAAGGCTTAGGAATTGAAAAATCGGAAGTTAATCTCTATTTAGCATTACGAGAGGTGGCGGCGAGTAGATTATTTTCAAATAACACCTGGCTGCACTCCTACCTAACTGATGCTATTACCACCTATGGCCAAGGAATCACTATCGATGTTGAATCTATTACTCGCCAAGCCGAAGCGGCGATGAGTTCTGGCGATATTGATATCAATGACCCACAATCAATTAATATCGCTTTGAACTCAGGCCTATTCACACCGCAGCAAACTCCAGCTCAAGAGCAAGCATTAACAAAATTAGAGATGGCTTTAGCCTTAATTGAGGGCTGGATTGATCATGTTATTTCCCAAGTGGCAGCCGATCGAATCCCAAGTTTTAATGCATTAATTGAAAATTCTAGACGCCGACGTGCAACTAGCTCTCCTATGCAACAGATGTTTGCTAGTTTACTTGGTTTAGAAATTTCACCAAGAAAATTAAGGGAGTCAGCCACTTTTTGGGGTGAGGTAAAGAAATTACGCAATTCAGATGGTCGAGATAAATGTTGGGAAGATCCAGCATTTTTACCAATGCCTAAAGATTTAACTGATGTGGCGGCGTTTTTAGATAGCGTGACAGTTCCAGATGATCTATCTGGATTGATTTAAAGTTAGATTTTAAAAAGCGAAATCCCCGGCCGCACATTTCCTATCTGCCTTCCCCTTGCAGATATGAAACGGTTATCCGGGGACTTCGTAGCGCTAACTTAGGTTAATCAATCCGGATAATCAACTTGATCCGACCAGTTATTTGGCGTTTTTTTAAGTTTTTTTTGGCCAGAATCTGGTAAATTGAAGATGTTGTAATCAAAAAACATTTCGTGCGGTATGCCTAAATATAAAGTCGATATAGGTATGCGTAAAATTACCTAATCTCTGTGGATTAACCTGTGGAGATAACCTAAATTATGGTGGATAAAAAGAGGTAATGGTGGATAACTTTGAACAGGAAATTCTTTTTGGAGATTTACTGCCACCAATAGCCCAAATTTCAAAGCGCAGAACCAAGCGAACCTCATTATTACCGGACGGGTTACCAGAGTTTAAGGTGGTTAGAAGTCGAAGGAGACGAAGCAGTATTAGCGCCTACCGACAAGGTGGTGTAATTCAGATCAGTATTCCATCTGGGATGAGTAAGCAGGATGAGATCGCAGCCATCCCCGAGATGATCGCAATGGTTTTGCGACGAGAGGCAAGAGAGCGAAAAACCGATGATCAATTGATGCAAATAGCACTTGAGCTCTTATCAAAACTGCTACCTGAATTTGATATCAAACCGGCAAGTATTAACTGGCGCAATATGAGTGAGCGATGGGGCTCTTGCACCACAGTTGATCGGACCATCAGAATTTCAGATCGCCTAATTGGTGCACCCACCTATGTTTTACACTACATAATTTTTCATGAGCTAATACATCTTAAAGTTCCAGGCCATGATCAAGATTTCAAAAATTATTTACACCGATTTGGTGATCTAAACCGGGCTGAAGCCTTCCTGGAAGGTTTTGAGATTGGTTGCCAAGTTGGTAACTCTGGTGTGATGTCGGCGGTAAATATCTAGTTTTACCCCTTTTTTTCACCTTCTAAGCCAATATTTTTGATTTTACGCGTGGAAAACCCCAGTTGAGCGTGGTGTGAGGGGTATGGTGTTGCCATTCGTACTCTCGCGCAGGAACTCCCCTGCGTGCTCCCAAGAGTGCGGCAGATGGAGGAAGAAAATGGCAGAAGAGTACAAGGGTGAGGCCTACTGCGTTAAGTGCAAAGAAAAGCGCTCTTTTGAAGGACATGTAAAGGTCTCTGATTCTGGTCGCCGCATGGCGCAAGGAATCTGCCCAGTTTGTGGCACAAAGGTAAATCGAATTCTTGGTAAGGCTTAACCAAAACGCAATTACAAAAAATTAAAGGGACCGGCTATTAACCGGTCCCTTTTTTGTTAACCCTTTCTAGTTAACAGTTGATTTATAAATTAACTTGCTACGGCAACCTTTGCCGGTCTACCTGGCAATCTCTTGCTCTGAATTACTTGACCTTCATCAAATAACTCTCCGCCCCAGACACCGCATGGCTCAGCTCTAGATAGTGCAGCAGTTAAGCACTTAGCTCGTACTGGGCAGAGGCCACATAGCGCTTTAGCTTGGGCAATTACTGGTGCACTTTCGCTAAAAAAGAGCTCTGGATCGGCTGTATGGCAGGGTAGAGAGAGTGGCTGGACTGGGCTCTTAATTTCAGGAGCGAAAGGATTATCAGCGCGCTTGTAATCACCCTTGGCCGTTGAGTTTGTGCTGTAGTCGGTATAGGAGATTACTGGTGCATCATCATATGCCCAGGTGACATCGGCCAATCCGATTTTTGCAGTTGGGCCTTCTGCCCAACCTGGGATTAGTAGTTCGCTGAAGAGAACGGTCATCGTTCTCACCTTTCCTTTCGTTATCTTTCATTGGTTTTATACTTCTTGCCTATTGGCTTTTATTGTTTTGGAGAAAAGAAAAAGGCCCCCGAATCATTAGATTCGCGGGCCCCTTGGCTTCTATTTCGACTTTAGCCGATATAGCTCCTTGGGGTGCGATCTGATGTAAAGGTGTAAAAACCCTTATTAGAGCGCTTATTTGTCCAGTCTGAGCGATATGAAGATTTCGCCGCAACTGAATTGATGGCAGGTGAATTAGCAGCAACCGCGATTGCAGTAACTGTCGTTGAATCAATTAACTTTGCCATGTTGCAAAGAATAGAGCATCAGGCAGAGCTGGTGCAACTTAATTAAATTGCTCTAAAAATACGCTGGGCTTGCCCGCATAGGTGATACGAATTTGCTGCTTTGCTCGAGTGACTCCAACATAAAAAAGCCGTCGCTCCTCATTGAAATCATTACCCATCGGTAATACCCCATCTGAGATGCCAATTAAATACAGATGATCCCACTCCAACCCTTTAGCCCCATGCAATGTCGAAAGTGTGACGCCTGGCAGGATGGGTGGATTATTTTGCTCAGCCCGATCTTCAATCTCTCGTAGAAATACTCGCATATTCTCACCACCATTATCTTTAATGCTTTTGGCTAGTCTTAAAAATGCGGTCACATAATCTGCATCGCCAAAGGGTTGTAGTACTGAAACTAGATCGGCAAACCAATCTCCGCCTTCAGATGGCAACACTGAAGCGCTACGGATTAATCGCATGGCATCACGGACATCTACCCGCTCAAAAAAGCGCTCACCAGATCTAATTTGGCTGACCACTCTTAAATTGTTAAGCCCTGATTTAACCTGATCTAGTTGAGCATTAGTCCTTGCCAAAATAGCAATATCTGAAGAGTCGATGCCACTGTCTATCTGCTTTTTTACCTCACTTGCTACATAGGCAATTTCTTCTGCAGCTGAGCTAAACCCGTTTACCAATGGCTTTTCACCATGGGTGTTAACCGATTGCAATTCAATCCCATGCTCACTAACTAAGTTAGCTGCGCGAAGAATTTTATTTGCTGAGTTAATAATCTCAGGAGTTGATCGATACCCAGTCGTGAGCCGGAAAACTTGAGCATTTGGAAATCTATTCTTAAAATTTAACAAAAAGTCTGAGGTTGCTCCTGCAAATGAGTAGATGGTTTGTGCAGCATCCCCAACCACACAAATCTCCTCCCGATTTCCTAGCCATAAATTTAGTAATCGTTGCTGAATTGGTGAGACATCTTGATATTCATCAACTGTGAAGTATCGATATTGATCCCTAATCCGTTCCCTGACCCCGCGTTCTTCCTCAAGCATTCCGATCGTTAAAAGTAAGACGTCCTCAAAATCCAAGGCGCGCTCCTGTCGCTTTAAGGATTCATAAGCTTCATAAACTTGAGAAATCATTCCTAGATTTTCATTGATACTCTTATTATTCGGCAACTTAATTAAACGATTACTTTCAATTGCCTTTTCATGGTAATGCTCTGGAGAAATCTCTAATACTTTTGCCCATTCAATCTCACCTGCGATTTCACTCAGCACAGCAGCCTGAGCAGGAATTGCCACCTCAGCTCGTATAATTGCCTGACTTAAAAATCCAGACTTGGTTGTCAAAAGGGTAGGAAATTGACCACCAAATGCATATGGCCAAAAATATAGAAGCTGTTTGATCGCTGCAGAATGAAATGTCCGGGCAGAAACATTTGGTACTCCAAGCGCTCTAAGTCTGGCACGCATCTCACCGGCTGCTCGAGCCGTAAAAGTAAGTGCCAATACCTTGGTTGGATCCGTTACGCCAGAATTAATTGCATATGCAATCCGATTAGTAATTACTCTTGTTTTTCCAGTACCCGCACCAGCAATTACACAAACTGGGCCATGGATTGCTGTTACAACAGCTAATTGCTCAGCATCTAATTCCGTCAATATCTGCTTACTGTCTACCGCCATGACTCATTACCCTTTAAATCAGTATCTGCCCCATCTCCATACCAAGCCTGTATCATTTGCCTAGCCACACTTATCTCTAAAGGCAAAATTAGCGAATTATTTAATATAGCTTGCTTCATATCAGATTTTGAAAACCAGCGGATTTCTTCAATCTCTTCGCCATCAGGTCTAGCTAACTCTGGTGTATTGGTAACTGCTTCAAATGCAATCATTAGCGATGCCGGGAATGGCCACGGTTGAGAGCCAAGGTAATTAATCTGGGTTAACTTAACTCCAGCTTCCTCCTCAACCTCTCTAATTACGCAGTTCTCAAATGACTCACCGGGCTCTACAAAACCGGCAAATGTAGAGAATCTATTTTTTGGCCAAACTTTTTGCCGACCAAGCAAGATTCGATCTGTCTCATCTTTTACTAAAACAATTATTGCACCGTCAGTTCTTGGATAATGTTCACTATTGTCGGCTAAACATTTTCTTACCGCACCAGCTGAAATCACAACTGTTGGACCACCGCATTGTGAGCACATTGGATGTTTTTGGTGCCAATTTGCTAAACCTTGCGCATGTACTGCAAGGCCAATATCTCTAGGCGATAAAAACGTTCCAATCTCTCGTAATGTCTTTAGTTCATACTCACTCTGAATATCCTCAGCTAAGTGGCGAACAAAAAATGTTTGGTCATCTTTAAGCCCTAAGAAATAATCGGTTGCAGATTGATAAGAACCCAGTAAGCCACCGGGTGTAAAAAGTAATTGGTTTTGCTCTGTGGAAAATCTCTCATTTACGAAAATCATTACATTTGATGTTGGCCAGATAGATTTTAAATAGGCCTTATCAGTGCGCAGACGGGCAGCTCTATCCACCTTAGCTACTGCAAGTGGAAGTTTTAGTGGTTTTTGGGGCGCCATCACCTGCCGACCCTACTAGCCTGTCGTCATGGTTGTCGCCCCCGGTCAGAGCATGAGAGTGCTCTCGTGGAATATCTTGCATGGCCAGGTCATTCCGCCATCTAATCAAGTTGACCAGCTAGCCAGTTTAAAAAGTGCAACTGCTCAAGTGGTATTAAATTACCAACCAGATTTTATTTGCTTGCAAGAGGTTGACTACCAACAACCTAGATCGGATTTATTAAACCAAACAAAAATTATTGCCGAATCTTCTGGACTTAAATACTGGGCCTATTTACCTGCAATTTTTGGCACTCCTGGGGAGAAGTGGAAAAAAGTCATAAATCTGGAGCAATCCATTATCACCTCTAAAAATGAATCAATCAATACCGCTAAGAGTTATGGAATTGGTATTGCTACAAATCAACCTATTAAAAAACTTTATGCCAAAAAACTTGGAAAATCAGTAATCGGGATGCCGCTATTGATTCCTAATGAGAAAGGTACTGGGGTTAGAGTGATCTATGTTAAAGATGAACCCAGGGTTGTATTAATTATTGAACTAGAAAATGGCATAACTATTGCTACTACCCACTTATCATTTGTACCTGGGTTAAACATCTACCAATTAAATCGAATTAGTTTTTTGCTAAGAAATATACCGGGTAAAAAAATTCTAGCTGGTGATTTAAATTTACCTGGAAATTTGCCATCAAAATTAAGTGATTTCAGATCGTTGGCTGCAGCTGCTACCTATCCGAGCTGGAAAGAGAAAATTCAATTTGATTACATTATGGCTAAAAAGGATTTAGTAAAAAATAATAGAGTTACCGCTACTCTTATAAGAAGCACTGGCAGACCAATTATTTCAGATCATATTCCAATTGGGGTAGAGCTTAAATTTCAATAGGAACCTTTGAAATTAACGCCTTTAGTTGTTCTTGATTCATTATGTCAGCCGGCCTTACAGTTTGATTATCTGCTACATAATGAAAGGCCGCACTTATATTTTCAATTGGCACAGATTTTAATTTTGAATAGGCTAGTCGATACATAGCAAGCTGAATTGCGGCTGTTTCTAAATCATCACCTGATTTAATTTTGCCAGTTTTCCAATCAACAACCTCATACTTATCATTTTCGAGTTTATATACCGCATCAATTCTTCCTCGAATTAAAATGCCATCAATCATCGTTTCAAATCCAAATTCAATATCAGCAGGAGTTTTTGTAGCCCACTGACTTGCCAACCAGGATGATTGCAATTTCTCTAATGGCGCATCTGATTGCAAATCAACTGCTTGCAAACTCTGATTAAACAACTCATCAATGGAGATTAGGGATGGATGATTAAAATGATTTTCAAGCCACAGGTGAAATTCAGTTCCCCTGCGAGCATATTTATCTATGTGATTTGGCATTGGCCGACGAATCCTAAGTGCTAGCTCCTGTGGCTCTTTTGCCAAATAAAGCAAGGTTGAGACCGATAATCGAGTTGGTAATACAACTTTTAAATACTTTTCTTTACCCCTGATCTCATTTATTATTGCTTGCATATCAAATAAAATTGATTTTTGCTCATCATTATTGATGGTTATAAGTTGCTCCTCAATTTTCATAATTGAAGATTGATTAGTTAAGTCAGCTACCTTACGCAACCTCTCAAAATTATGGTTTGGGCTTGGCCAAATGGCTGTTCTCGGATTTTCCTTAAGTGGATTGATGCCATCTGGCACATCTGTTTCACTAATTATGCTTGCACCTTCAATATCTTTTGTAGCGGTAGCAAAGATCTCAAATAACTGACTTGGGTCAACTGGTTTGTTACCACTTCTAAAATGTGAGGTAGTACAAAGCAGGCCTTGTTTTGCTCTAGTGATAGCAACATAAGCTAATCGTCGTTCCTCTGTTAACTTACGAGCCCTCCACTGATCATCAAATCCTTCTAAAGCTTTTTTCAAATTCTTGTTATCCGCAATTTTCTCAAAGTGAATTGCTGGCAATTGCTCAAAATCTCCCCGCAAACTAACTGGGATTGATCCGGCGTTGCTTATCCAGTTATCAGATTTTTTACCAATACTTGGAAAATTTCGTTCTGCTAAACCAGGAATGGCAACATAATCCCACTCCGCCCCTTTTGCGGCATGAATCGTTAATATCTGAACAGCATCACTTCGAACATCAACTTCGGCTGGTTTTAATCCCCCCTCTGCCTCCTCTGCGACTTTAAGCCATTGTAAAAATGAGATTAAAGTTCCACCATTTTTTTCAAATCTGGCAGCCTCATCTAAGAATCGATCTAGATTTCTCCTGCCATTTTGCCAACCATCTCTAACTAAAACCTCACTGTCTAATGACAAAAATTGCTCAGCTTCATTAATTGCTTCGGTAATCGAGCCAGTTAGTGATCTTCTAAGTGAGCGTAGGGAGAGTGAAAATTTTCGTAACCGCTCAAGTCCTTCACTGCTAAATTTTGGAGTTAAGTGATAACTAGAAAACTCCTTTGGAGTTAGTGTTAACAATAGCTCTAATGATTCAATTATCGATCCAGACGCAAACTCATCCGCTGTTTCAGTTGCCTCAATGTTTTCCTCTAAAGCTTGCTTGAGCTGTTTACTTCTTGAGTATTCATTTGATTTTGCAAAAGATTTTGTGAATGCACCAAGTGCCATTAAATCTTTTGCTCCTAACGCAATATGTGGACCGGTTAGAAGGCGCATTAAAGCTGTTCCTGAATCTGGCATGGTTAAACTTCTTAATAAAGCAACAATGTCAGATACCTCTGGGGTATGAATTAATCCACCCACACCTGGAATATCAGTTGGAATGCCTACATCTAATAACGCGCTTTGAATTTGATCTATCTGGGATCGATTACGCACCAATACCGCAAAGGTAGTTTTCTCATTTTCAGGAGAAGTGTGGCGGTTTTTATCAAACCAATACTTACTAAAGTATTCAGCTATTGCGTTTGCCTCTTGTGCTTGCGTTTCATATATTCCACACCCAATCTCACCAATGTGAGCATTTGGTCGTGCGGATAATTTTTCTACATTCTCTTGAGTTGAAATTGAATCAATCATTACATTTGCCAGATCTAGTATTGATTTATCATTTCGCCAAGTTGTCAGCAGGGTATATCGAGTAGCTTTACTATTAAATGATTGAGCGAAGGTATCTAAGGTTTCTGAACTGGCACTGCGCCAGCCATAAATTGCTTGATTTGGATCTCCTACAGCTGTAACTGGATGATTATTACCGAATAAGTTGGATAAGAACTTAATTTGATTAAATGATGTGTCTTGATACTCATCAAGTAATACAACTTTATATTTACTGCGCTCAATACTTCCGATGTCATCATTATGTTTATCTTTGCTCTCTTTTACTAATCTAGCCGCGATTGACATGTGATCATTGAACGTTAAAAGTCCATGCTGTCGGCGCCGCTCATCAAATGCGGCAACAATAGGTAAAATAGCTAGTCTTTGATTTAGCTCCTCTTTAAACTCTAATACTGGAATTGTTTGTCGGTCAGAAAAATTAGATATGTGATTAAGTAATTTATGGGTGTATTCGATGATCTCCGCCGCTGTTCTATCATTTTCAGCAAGTGCGGTAGATAGATCCATAACCTCTGTAACAACTGATTTTGGTGAGCCATTAATCGGTAGATCATTACCGGCAAACCTACTTACCTCTTCAAATGCAATTTGCCAGGCCGCAGCCTCCCCAATCGGATCTGAATCAGCATCCAAACCAATTCTGATGGCATGATCTGCTAGCACTTTGCCAGCGTATGAATGATAGGTAGAAACTGTTAGTTCAGATTCATCAAGATTTTCTGGAAGTAATTTGGCGCTTTTTAATTGGCGTAATCGATACTTAATTCGCTTTGAAAGCTCACCTGCAGATTTTCTAGTAAATGTTAAACCCAATAATTGATCTGGTTTGATTAATGAGTTTGCAACTAGAAATAGAACTCGCTGGCTCATAGTTTCTGTTTTTCCAGAGCCTGCCCCAGCAATTACGACCGAAGGCGCTAACTCGGACTGGATGATTGGAATCTGCTCTTTGGTAGGAAATCTAAATGTAGGGTCCACCGCCTTAATTCGAGTGGCTATCTCTTCTGCTGAGTACTTAATACTCATGATTAAATCACCCCTCTGCCTTGGGGTTGAATTGGGCAAGATGATTTAACTGCACAACTTCGGCAGCGATCATTAATCTTGGCAATAAATGTATTACCACTCATTTGCTCGGAAATTTCTAATAGCTCACTAGTTACCGCTTTTTCATCCACTTTTTCTTGCGGTCTAGATTTAGCTTCTTTAGCTTTTGCATCTCCGATAAAAATTAGCTCAGCCCCTGAAACCTCTTGATGCTCTAACTTAGTCTTAAAGGCATTGTTAACTACTGCTAATTGATAGCTTTGTAATTGCTTGTTATTTCTGGCATCTTCATAACTTATGGCTGTCGCACCTGTTTTTAAGTCAACGATGTAATACTTATTCTCGTTAGTTAGTTCAATCCGGTCAATTGAGCCGGAGATGACTGAATTACCTAATTTAAATTCGAATCTTTCTTCAACTGAAACTAGCTGATTTTTATTCTCTAAATTCCAACCATAAAATTTTTTGAGCATTTGAGCTGCTCTGCGGTATTCATAATCTTTAATCCAACCTTTGTTCATATCAATTAATGTCCAAGCACCCTTAAGTTTTGCCTCTAATTGCGCTAGTGAGAGTTCAGGTTGTTGCTTTAATTGCGCTGCAATTACATGGATAGCTGTTCCTAATACCTGAGCTGTTGAATCTGCATCTTTTCCACCACTTTGCTCAAGTAGCCATTTAAGCTCGCACTCAGTAAAGGACTCTAGTGAGCTAGGTGATATACGTTGTTGCTCATCTTCGCCAATAACTGGTGCACTAGTTGATAACTCTTTAATGCCCACCCAATTTTTAGGATCTGCTGATCTAACACCGGCATCTGCTAAAGTTTTTAAGGCAGAGGTAGCAAACGCAATCTCTCCTACATCCTGTGCTTGCATGGCCATTCTGCGCAAAGTTGCAACTATGGCTGGTTGGGTAATAGATCTTTCATTTACAGTTAATTGGTAATCATCTGGAGCATATTTTTCAAAGTATCTAGATGGTTGATTATCTTCCTGTACTACTGCAGTTATAAATAGTTTTTCAGTTGATCTACTTGTTGCCACATTTAATAACCGCATTTCATCTTCAGCTAAACCAGAGGCTGCGATGGCATCTAATTGTTCTGGGTTACTGATCCCATGCCTGAATATTTCTACTAATCTTTCAGTACCTAACAGTGATCCTCGCTGTTTTAGATTAGGCCAACTGCCATCTTGCATGCCAGCTAATGCTACGTAACGCCACTGAAGTCCCTTTGCTGAGTGAACTGTTAATACCTTAACAACTTCGCTACGTTGGGCAGATGCTGTAATGCTATCGGCCAAAATTTTCTCACCTAATAACTGATCAATAAATAATCCAACTTTAGCCCCAGGAAGCCGCTCACTAAATCTTCTTGCTACCTCAAACAAAGTTATCACCGCATCTAAATTTTGATCAGCAATCCCACCTTTACTTCCACCGGCTAATGCTTGCCTTTGCCAAAGATTGGCAATACTTTCCCCATTATAATTTTTGGCATTACTCCAAATGCTCCAAAGTAGATCAGAGATATCTTTTGATTTAGCTAAAGACTTTTTCGCCGCTTCAATCAAATCATTTATCCGCTTTAGCGGCGTTAATTGTTCCCAAGGTAGATCAACACTCTTTGCAGTTAATGCTTCTAAAATTAATTCAGTCGAACTCTTGCGCTCATCAGTTGATTGCTCCTTACTTAGTGCAACTCTCATCTGGCGCATTAAAATTGCATCTGCTCCAGCAAACTCACTATAAAGAAGTGATTGGATTTGATCCCAATTACTTGGGGAGAGTTTGATTTGGCCAATTGCAATTTGGGCAATGGTAAGTATGGGCTTAATTGCTGGATTATCTGCCAAAGACAGAGCAGCAGCATCAATTTGAAGAGGGATTTGATTTTGAGCAAATGCTCTACTTAATGCTGCAACCTGTGCGCCAGGAGATCTTAAAATTACCGCCATCTCAGACCAAGGCACGCCATCTCTTAAGTGCGCAGCTCTAAATTGGTGAGCGATGAAATTAGCCTCATCACTTACACTGCTTAATGCGGCAACTTTTGGATCGGTGGCATTTCTAAATTTTTTAGATAACTGGATTTGGTTTCTAATACCAAAATGCTCTAAATCGACTAATAAATTATCTGGATCTGCTCCTCTAAATCTGCCAACTGCACTCTTTGGATCGGCAAAAATCACTAACTCTTGGTTACTAAGTAGTTTTAATAATTTACGCTGGGCTCGGTCTGATTCTTCAAACTCATCAACATATATAACTTTAAATAAATTTTGATACCTCTGAAGCAATTTTGGATTACATTCTAATCTCTCAATTGCATAAATAATTATCTCACTTGGATCAATTCTGGTTAATGAATTACTGGTAGTGCCATCCCTAAGTGCTAATGTTTTTTGATACCTACTCCAAAAATTGCCAATATAGGGCCAATATTTCTGACCATACTTGGTTGCATACTTATTTAATTCACTTGGTGAAGTGCCACGTTCGGTTGCTCTGCCAATAAAATCTCGTAACTCTTTGGCAAAACCTCTAGTTGATAGAGCTGGTATTAATTCAGCTGGCCATAGATTTGAATCTGGTTTCTGACTTAAACTTTGAAGATCAACTGCTAATAATTGAGAAATAATTGCATCCTGCTCCGCACCAGAGAGTAGGACATATTTATTGCTTGGATTATTTTCCGAAGCAGCAATTGGATCATTTAATATCAAAAAGGCAATTGAGTGAAATGTTCTAGCGATTGGCTCATTTACGGTGTGTAGGTGCGAGTTTGCAGATGCAATTTGATCTCGTAATCTGCTGGCATTTTCTCGGCCATAAGTGATAGCCAGTATCTTATTTGGATCATCCCCAGTTGCAATTCGATTAGCAATTGCTGCAACTAAGGTAGAGGTTTTGCCACTACCTGCTGGACCCAATACCAGTAATGGTGATCCTCTATGATTTATTACCTGCTGTTGTTCATTACTTAATTGGGTAGCAGATAAAAAATTAGCAGAGTTTGATGGGCGAACTAGTTTTAGCTTTAATTCCCCTGTGGCCACGGCTTAATTTAACGCCACCGATCTGACATTAATGGGAGATTAATGAAATGGTAGAGATTTTAGGCTTAGGAGTTTTCGTTTGCTCGCTTGGCTTTTGAGGTAATGCGAGCGCGGGTTGAACCATCCAAAATCACCTTACGAATTCGCACTACCGCAGGGGTCACCTCAACACACTCATCCTCGCGGCAAAACTCAAGAGCACCCTCCATATTTAATTTCTTAGCTGGTATCAAGCGTTCCGATTCATCACTACCGGAGGCTCGCATATTGGTTAATTTCTTTTCTCGAACGCAGTTAACATCCATATCCTCGCTGCGAGAGTTCTCCCCAATAACCATGCCCTCATAAACCTCATCCCCTGGTTCAACAAATATTGAGCCACGATCTTGTGTGCCATAGAGTGCGTAACTTGTGACAACGCCCAGGCGATCTGAAACTAAGGAGCCAGTTGATCTAGTTCTAAGCTCACCATGCCAAGCTTCATAACCATCAAATACATGGTGTAAAAGTCCAGTACCGCGAGTTTCAGTTAAAAACTCAGTTCTAAAACCAATTAAGCCTCGGGATGGAACTCGGTAATCTAATCGGATCCAGCTAGTGCCATGGTTAACCATCTGCTCCATGCGCCCTTTACGAAGTGCCATAAGTTGAGTGATCACACCTAGATACTCCTCTGGGGCATCAATTGAAAGCCGCTCCATCGGCTCATGTAATTTGCCATCAACCATTTTAGTTACCACCTGCGGCTTACCAACAGTTAACTCAAATCCCTCTCGCTTCATAATTTCAACTAGGACGGCAAGTTGTAACTCACCTCGACCCTGCACCTCCCAGGTATCTGGGCGATCAGTATTTAATACTCGAAGTGAAACATTTCCTACTAGCTCAGTATCCAATCTATTTTTAACTTGGCGAGCAGTTAATTTTGAACCACTCTTGCCCGCTAAAGGTGAGGTATTGATTCCAATAGTCATCGAAATACTTGGCTCATCCACGGTAATTAATGGCAATGGATGTGGATTTTCTAAATCAGCTAATGTCTCACCTAAGGTAATAGTTTCAAAGCCAGCTACAGCAATTATGTCGCCCGGGTGTGCCTCAAGTGCTGGTACTCGCTCAAGTGCTTCGGTCATTAATAACTCAGAGACTTTTACCTTTGACATTGAGCCATCAGTTTTAATCCAGGTTACTGTTTGACCTTTTTTAATCACACCCTCTCTTACTCGACACAGCGCTAACCTGCCTAAGAAAGGAGATGAATCTAAGTTTGTAACATGGGCTTGTAATGGTGCACCCTCATGATATTGCGGTGCGGGAATGGATGAGAAAATAGTTTCAAATAAAACATCTAAGTTCTCCTCTTTTGGCATGCCACCATCTGCTGGCCGCTCTAGCGATGCTCTACCTGCTTTAGCTGAGGCGTAAACAATTGGAAACTCAATTTGATCCTCATTGGCATCTAAATCTAAAAATAAGGCATACGCCTCATCTACTACCTCTGCGATTCGAGAGTCTGGTCGATCTACTTTATTAATTAACAAAATTACGGGGAGATTTTTTTGCAAAGCTTTTCTAAGTACGAATCTAGTTTGGGGCAGTGGTCCCTCGGAGGCATCAACTAATAAAATAACGCCATCTACCATCTCTAAGCCGCGCTCTACCTCGCCACCAAAATCTGCGTGCCCTGGGGTATCAATAATATTTACAATTTTGTCGCCACGTTTTACCGCTGTATTTTTTGCCAGGATGGTAATTCCTTTTTCTCGCTCTAAATCCATCGAATCCATCATTCGATCTTGACCCTCATCTTGTTTTTTATGAGCGGCAAATGCACCAGATTGCCATAACATGGCATCAACTAAGGTGGTTTTACCGTGATCTACGTGAGCAATAATTGCCACATTTCTCAAGTTATCTCGAGTCTTTACTGGCAGATCTTTTAAGTGTGCTTGTTTTTTAGACATTAAATCTAAACTCCACTACATCGCCATCATTCATCACGTAATCCTTACCTTCCATTCGCACCTTGCCATTGGCGCGGGCTTGCACCATTGAGCCAGCAGTTACTAAGTCATCAAAGGAGATAACTTCGGCTTTGATAAAACCTTTTTGAAAATCTGTGTGAATTACTCCAGCTGCAACTGGGGCGGTATCACCTTTATGAATCGTCCACGCTCTGGCCTCTTTTGGGCCTGCGGTCAGATATGTCTGCAATCCTAATGTATTAAATCCCACTCGAGCCAATGTAGTAAGGCCCGGCTCACTTAACCCAATAGATTTAAGTAATTCCAGCGCGTCTGCCTCATCTAAATCAGCTAACTCAGCCTCAGTCTTTGCATCTAGAAATATTGCCTCAGCTGGGGAAACTAATTTTGCTAACTCTTGGCGCAAATTATTATCAGCTAACTCGGCTGCATCAACATTAAATACATATAAAAATGGTTTAGCAGTTAATAGTTGTAATTCACCAATTGCTGATAAATCAACCGATGATCCTTTAAGAAGTTGACCTTGGTTTAATACTTGAGAAGCAACTTTGGCCGCTGCCAAAACTGGTGCTTTCTCCTTAACCGTTCTAACCTCTTTTTCTAATCTAGGAATAGCTTTTTCTAGAGTTTGTAGATCGGCTAAACAAAGTTCGGTATTAATTGTTTCCATATCTTTTTTTGGATCAACATTGCCATCTACATGCACCACATCATTATCTTTAAACACTCGAATTACCTGACAGATGGCATCACTTTCTCTGATATTTGCTAAGAACTTATTGCCCAGGCCAGCGCCCTCAGAGGCACCTTTGACAATTCCAGCAATATCTACAAAGGAGACGGAAGCGGGCAGGATTTTTTCAGATTGAAATATTTTAGCTAGGACGGCAAGCCGCTCATCTGGCACACCCACCACACCAACATTGGGTTCGATAGTGGCAAAGGGGTAGTTAGCAGCTAGGACATTGTTCTTAGTTAGGGCGTTAAACAGGGTGGACTTACCCACATTTGGCAGACCGACGATTCCAATTGAAAGGCTCACGAGGGGTAAAGCCTACGCAAGTTTGTCAGCACTTGATGCCACTATAACCCCATGCCCGCATCGATAACCTCCCTAATTATTGGCCTTGCCATTGGCATACCGGCAGGTTTTGCCATTGGTTACCTATTAAAAGCTTTGCGCCATAAATCAAGTGGCAGCGATGGGGCATTACTTGATGATTATAAAAAACAGCTTGAGGCGGAGCGAAGCAAAACTGAAAACTCAATTAAGTTAACCGCTGAGTTAACGGCCATGAAATCAACCGTTGAAAAATTATCACTGCAATCTAATGAGGCTAATCGAGTAAGAAGTGAGGCTGAGGCCAAACTTGAAACCACAATTAATGAGATGCGCCGGGCTAGTGAATCTATTTTTGATGAGACTAAAAAAATAGCTGGTGCACTTTCAAATAGTCAGGCACGTGGAAAATTTGGTGAGGCCCAACTTGAGTTACTTTTACAATCAGCAGGGCTTAGAGAGGGACAGGAGTACTCAAGACAAAAATCAACCACCGATGCAGATTCATCTGGTATTCCAGATATCACAGTAAAGATGCCTGGGGGTTCGGCCATATTTATCGACTCTAAATTTCCATTTGATCGCTTTTTAGATGCCTTCGGTACCGATGTGCAAAGTGAACGGGATGATTTTTTAGCTCAACATACAAAAGATTTACTTAAGCATGTTGAAGCGCTGGCAAAACGTGGTTATCACAAATCAGCTGGCTCTCCTGATTTTGTGGTCTTATTTGTGCCATTTGAAACCTTGCTAGCTGAAGCCTTAAGAATTGATCCCACCTTTTTGGAAAAAGCATTTAAATTAAATGTCACCATCGCTACCCCAACCTCAATGATGGCGCTACTTAGAACTATTGGTTATATTTTTACTAGAAATAAATTGGCAGATAATGCCGATGAGATTCAAAAGGTGGCAAATACCTTTTTAAAAAATATCACCTTACTTCATGGCAAGATTGTGGCGGTTGGTAAGGCAATCTCATCAACTACAAAAGCTTATGAAGATTTAATTCCAACTGCTGAAAAAACTGTATTAAGCCCAGCTAGAAGAATACATAATTTAGGAGTAGCTGGTGATAAAGATAAGTTAGCAATTGAGTACCCAGAATCCCCAGGAGCAGTGAGAGAGCTAAGATCAATTTCAGCAGAGGATGATTTCATTGAGGTCGAAGAGATTGAGGCAGATGACAAGTGAGTAATCTGCCAATTAATTCACCAATTAAAGGTCCTGGGCTAACTAAGCCTGGGGTAATTGTTTTGCAATTTTTAGTTATCTTTTTGTTCCAAGCAGTTGAATTACTCTTTAGATCCTCCCTAGGCATAATCACAGCGATCGCTATCTGGATCGCTTTTTTTGGTGCAATTTACCTAGGCCGAGTTGGCACCTTATATGTGGCCGCAGTTTCACCACCGATCTCACTTTTAATCTCGTCATTGATTTTAATGCCAACAATTGGCGGCGGATCCTTTATGCCAACTAAATTGTTACTAGATTTAGTATCAGGTTTAGCGGCAATTAATTTTTACCTACTAAGTGGAGCGGCAATAACCTGGTTTTTATGGTTTAAAAAAGAGCGAGGTAGGACAGATTCAGCTACTTACTAGCGGCTTTAATATCTTTTCTAAGCTCTGGTGGGATTGCAAAAAGTAGATGCTCCTCAGTTGCAGTTATAGTCTCTACCTCACCAAAACCACGCTCAGCTAACCAGTTAAGTAAATCCTTTACCAAAATCTCTGGTACCGATGCCCCACTGGTGACACCAACTGTATTAACACCAGCTAACCATTCATCCTTGGCCTCTGCGGCGTAATCAATTAAGTAAGCAGCCTTGGCGCCATACTCCAGGGAAACTTCAACTAATCGAACTGAGTTTGATGAGTTGGTTGAGCCAACTACTAAAACTAGATCAGCTTTTGGTGCAATCTGCTTAATTGCAACTTGACGATTTTGGGTGGCATAACAAATATCATCACTTGGTGGATCAATTAAATTTGGAAATCTCTTTCTTAGCTCCGCCACCGTTGCTAAAGTTTCATCCACACTTAAGGTAGTTTGGGATAACCAAGCCACCTTATTTTCATCTCGTACCTTTACATTTTTAATATCAGCAATGCCATCAATTAAATGAATATGCTCTGGCGCCTCACCTGCTGTGCCATCCACCTCTTCATGTCCCTCATGACCAATTAACAAAATATCGTAATCATCGGCGGCAAATCTTCTCGCCTCATGGTGCACCTTGGTAACTAATGGGCAGGTGGCATCAATAGTTTTTAAATTACGTTCGGCAGCACTTTTGTGAACCGCTGGTGATACACCATGGGCGGAGAAGACCACAATCTTTCCCTCTGGTACTTCATCAGTTTCATCAACAAATATTGCACCTCGTGCCTCTAATGTTGAGACCACATGTTTGTTGTGCACGATTTGTTTACGAACATAAACCGGTGCGCCATAAAGTTCTAAAGCTTTTTCAACTGTGATCACAGCCCGATCCACACCTGCGCAATAGCCACGAGGGGCAGCAAGTAATACTTTCTTTTGGGTGATCTGGCTCATGTGCTCATCCTAATTGATGATGGAAGTGATTAGATTAAGCCTATGGCGCCAGAGTTTAATTATCAGGATCTGCTTCCACTTGGTGAGGATTCAACCCAGTATCGCCTACTTTCTACCGAAGGTGTGAGCACATTCACCGCTGATGGCAAAGAGTTTTTAAAGGTAACTCCGCAGGCAATTAGTGATTTAACTCAAGTAGCGCTGCATGACATCTCACACTACCTAAGAAGTGAGCACCTAGCTCAATTAGCTAATATTTTGAAGGATCCAGAGAGCTCACCTAATGATCGATTTGTTGCCACTGATCTATTAAAAAATGCCAATATCTCAGCAGGTGGTGTATTACCAATGTGTCAGGACACAGGTACTGCCTTAGTGATGGGAAAAAAGGGTCAACATGTTTTAACTAGTGAAAAAGATGAGATCACAATCTCGCGTGGAGTTTATGAAGCATTCACTAAATTAAATCTGCGCTACTCCCAATTAGCTCCAGTTACCACTTGGGTTGAGAAAAATACTGGTAATAATTTGCCAGCTCAGATTGAGATTTACTCTGATACCGATCACGCCGATGAGTACAACTTCTTGTTTATTGCTAAAGGTGGGGGAAGTGCTAATAAATCATTTTTGTATCAAGAAACTAAAGCGGTATTAAATCCAACCTCATTTTTAACCTGGCTAGAGGAGAAACTTAGATCCTTAGGTACCTCTGCTTGTCCGCCATATCACCTAGTTGTCGTAATTGGTGGCACCAGTGCTGAGTACACAGTTAAGACGGCAAAACTTGCCAGCACTAAATATTTAGATTCCCTTCCAACTAAGGGTGATGCTAAAACTGGCCATGGCTTTAGAGATTTAGAGTTAGAGAAAGATATTTTAAAGCTAACTCAAAACATTGGAATTGGCGCCCAGTTTGGTGGTAAGTACTTCTGTCATGATGTGCGGGTAGTTAGGTTGCCAAGACATGGCGCCTCTTTACCAATTGCAATTGCCGTATCTTGTTCGGCAGATCGCCAGGTAAAGGCCAAGATCACAAAAGATGGCGTATTTATTGAGAAATTAGAGACTGAGCCAGCGCACTTTTTGCCTGCTGAAAGCCATGATGAATTAACTGAGCATGAAGTAAATATAAATTTAAACCAACCTATGAAAGATATTTTGACCCAGCTTTCAAAGCATCCAGTGAAAACCAGAGTGAATTTAACTGGCACATTAGTAGTAGCTAGAGATTTAGCCCATTCTAAGATTAAAGAGTTGCTAGATTCTGGTAAAGCGATGCCAGATTACTTAAAAAATCATGCAGTTTATTACGCAGGTCCAGCCAAACGACCTGAAGGGTACGCCTCTGGCTCATTTGGTCCAACCACCGCCGGTCGTATGGATTCATATGTTGATCAATTTCAGGCAGCTGGTGGCTCATTGATTATGTTAGCTAAAGGAAATAGATCTCAAGCTGTATCTAGTGCTTGCAAAAGATATGGTGGATTTTATTTAGGATCAATTGGTGGGCCTGCTGCCCGTCTTGCCCAGGATTGCATTAAAAAAGTTGAGCTCCTAGATTATCAAGAGTTAGGTATGGAGGCAGTTTGGAAGATTGAGGTAGAGAATTTTCCAGCCTTTATTATTATTGATGATAAGGGAAATGATTTTTATGCCGATATTAGAAAGCCGTTAAGTATTGGGAAAAAACCTTAAATTTTTTTAATACCAATTAGAACGTTTTGACTTACTCCAAGCTCTGCATGGGTACTCATACCGCTCATCTATGTATTTAAGCCCCCAACTTATCTGGGTAACTGGATTGGTGCGCCAATCAGTTCCTACAATCTCCATCTTGGTAGCTGGCAAAGCTTGTGCTATGCCATGGGCGCCAGAGGTCTTATTTCTAGCTTTGTAATTCCAATGGCTCTCTTTAGTCCAAAGATTATCTAGGCAGGTAAATTGACGTTCAGACCAGCGATACTTTTGAGCAATGATTTGGCGGGCAACAGCTTTAGCCCCTTCGGCCTCTCTGGCACTTTCAACCTGGGCGGCAGCTAATGAGACCAGTGCCATCGTTTGGGCATCTACCACCTTGATTGAATCTAGCTCAAGCAGGGATGGGCTCTCTGGGTTTGGATCCAATGGATCAATTACTGGGGCCAATGGGCCGACTGGATTTGGCAGCTGATCACTTGGGATAGTGATAAAGACCTGTTGCATATTGCTTGAGGCGTAGGCTGGCTCAACTATTGCCAGGAAGAAGGCAAGGCAGGCAGCCGAGATCGAGAGTCTGCGAGCGCGCTGAGTGCGCACAATAGAGACCTGACTCTTCATAGCCACCCCTTTCACATCCACCAGCTCGTTAAATCATCCAGTTGGACAAGTGCAGAGTGCCAGCCAGGGGGTGGGTGGGCAACTTTATCCGGGCGTGTGGCGCGATTATGTTTATATTCACAGGTTTTTAAGAATACAAAACTGCAGGTCAAACACTATGAAGTCCGATTTATACCTTATGTGAAAGCAGGGGTAAAGGTTGCCCCTTTCATCAATTTGTGAAGTTGATCGGCTCCTCAAGCAGCTCGGTAACTAGCGCTGCAATCTGAGATCGCTCGCTTCGGGTCAAGGTTATATGGGCAAAAAGTGGATGGCCCTTTAAGGATTCAACCACCGCCACCACACCATCATGCCGGCCCACCCGCAAATTATCCCGCTGGGCGATGTCATGGGTTAGTACCACTCGAGAGCCCTGACCAATTCGCGAGAGCACAGTTAGTAAGACCCCTCGCTCTAAGGATTGGGCCTCATCGACGATGACAAAGGAGTCATGTAAGGATCTGCCTCGAATATGGGTTAGCGGTAGCACCTCAATTAAGCCTCGTTCGATGATCTCATCTATCACTTGCTGGCTTACCAATGCCCCTAAGGTGTCAAAGACAGCTTGAGCCCAGGGTGACATCTTTTCATTCTCTGTTCCGGGTAGATAGCCAAGCTCTTGACCACCAACTGCATATAACGGACGGAAAATAACTACCTTCTTATGTAATCGCCTCTCTAATACCGCCTCTAAACCAGCTGAAAGTGCCAGTGCACTTTTTCCCGTACCAGCTCGCCCACCCAAGGAAACAATTCCAATCTCTTGATCTAACAAAATATCTAATGCCACTCGTTGCTCAGCACTTCGCCCATGTAAGCCAAATGCTGATCGATCCCCTTTAACTAATTGCAACTTTTTATCTGGGGTAACTCGAGCGAGCGCACTTCCCTTTTCTGAGTGCAACACAATTCCAGTATGGCAGGGATGAGTTTTACCTAACTCATGTGAGATTTTTTCTGCTTCATAAAGTGAATCAATAATGGTGGAGCCAACGCTCTCCTCCACCATACCACTCCAGCCACTACTAATTGCTAACTCTGCTCGGTACTCCTCCGCCTCAACCCCCACCGATGAGGCTTTTACCCGAAGTGGTAGATCCTTAGTTACCAAGACAACTCTTCTACCATCTGCCATTAAATTTTTAGCGATCGCTAAAATTCGAGAATCATTTGAACCATCTCGTAAAAATCCAGCTGGCAGTGTGGATGGATCGGAGTGGTTTAACTCAACAGATAATGATCCGCCCGCATCATTTATTTTTACCGCTTGATCTAACCGCCCAGATTTAACTCTCAAATCATCTAGGGTGCGCAGGGCAGCTCTGGCGAAGTAGCCTAGATCTGGATGATCACGCTTACTCTCTAATTCACCAATTACTGTGATTGGGATAATTACTTCATGCTCGGCAAATCTAGTTAATGCAATTGGATCGGCTAGTAAAACAGAGGTATCTAATACATAGGTAATGCGCGCAGGGTTTGATTGATTGGATACTGACTTTAAGACAATTGATTCACTAGCCAATCTATGTCATCGCAATCTGTTTAGTTTTACTAGGTGTTTTGGAAGTAGATAAAAGGTAAGTTATTTGGCTTAAATTTCGCCCTCGACACGCAAGGCTTAAAGGTTAAGTTTAGATAAAGAGTATTTTCAAACTACCTACCTAAGCCCTCTTACCCGCCGCTCAATCCAAAATGAGGCCACCGGTAAGGTGCCAGCTAATAAGAACAACGCAGTTGAGATTAGGGATTTACGTTGGGCAATAGCTAGGTGAAGAGCTGCCAGTAGGTAGATTGGGTAGGTAAAGCCATGCACAATTGGAATCCAGATAAAACTTTCATAAAAGGTATCTGAACTAACTAAATACTTAGCTGGCATATAGCCAAACCAAAGTAGCAGTGACATAACTCCTGCCCAAATAGCCATTACTCGAAATCTAAAAATTATGCCGCTCATTTACTCTGCCTCACTTTGACTTGTTTCTTAACCTTTTTTTAACTTGTTTCTTAACTTGTTCTACCTGGCTAACTTTTGGTGCTCTAAATTGGGGAAATAAAGGTGCAATTAAGAGTAGTACCGCCATAAACCACCAGACCACCACATATGAGATGTGTTGCCAGTAAAAAGTAGAGATCTTCTGTGAGATCTGTGGTGAGGCGATTGGCGCAAAATTTGCAATGGCAGTATTTGAGCCAGATTCACTGCGCAACACAATGTACCCATCATATAAAAATGGTGTCCGCTCACTTACAACTAATGCTGGATCGATTCTAGATAGCTCACCTGTCTTGGGGAATACCCGATCTACATTTTGCCTAGGATATAGCCGGCCCGTTACCTGCACGCTTTGATTAATATCAATAAGTGGTTCAGTTGCCACGCCGCGAACAACTAAAACTGAATAGCCGGTATCTAAATTTAAAATTCTTACATCTAAGTCTGCTAGCTTTTCACCTTCAATTTTTTGATCTCTAGCTATGTACTTATCTGAATAAGTTCCAGAGGCTGAAACAATTCTATTTACCGCCTTTATTGGCATATTTAAGCCAGCAGATGCCACCTCTGATAAAGCAATCAAGGGTTTATCAGGTTGGACAGCAGTTGATTCACTTAGGCTCTGGGCTTTATTTAGTTGCCATATACCTAATTCAAATCCGGTATAGATTAAAAGTAGCCAGGTCAGAGTTATAACGATCTTCTTGGCTATATTTTTCATAAAAGTTTTAAACTACTCTTTATCCTTACGATCTAATAATCGCTTATATCTCCGATAAAAATTGACCATCAAAAACACCATGGCAAGAGTTAAAAAGATCATAGTTAATGAACCAGCTACACCAACATCAAAATTGCCAGCCTCTTCCATACCTACTCCCATCTATTTATTGCTCTAAGCCTACTTATAAGCCTACTTAAGCGGTGCACTTTGCATCTACACTTAGAGTGTGACTCATCCCAAAGTATTAACCGATCCTAGGCTGCGCCAGCGCTATGGAATTAAATCTGGTGGCAAAAATCGCCTATTTATTATCCTGCTTTCAGTGTTACTAATTTCAGCCTGGTTTATTTGGAGTGGTACAAATTTTGCAAATCCCCAGATTAGATCCACCTTAATCTCATTTAAGATCATAAGTGATCAAAAGCTCTCCATAACATATAAAATTTCAGTTCGGGATTTAAGTAAAGAACATAGCTGCTCCCTGGTTGCTAAAGATATTGATAAAAATACAGTTGGCGAGGTGGTTGATCAGATGCCAGCTGACTCACTAGTTGCTGGTGAAAATCAGCGCACCATTGAGATCTCTACTCGATTGCCTGCGGTAAATGCAGCAATTGCCAGTTGCCAGTAACCTTTACCCTCTTATGAACCAACCAACACAGACCTGGCTTACCCAAGAGGCGGCGGATCGGCTAAAAGCTGAGCTAACCGAGTTAGAGGGTCCACTTCGGGCTGAAATAATTAAAAGGATTGAGACAGCCAGAGCTGAAGGTGATTTAAAAGAGAATGGTGGCTATCACGCAGCAAGAGAAGAGCAAGGAAAGATTGAAGGAAGAATCCGCCAACTAAAACATATGTTGGAGCATGCACATATTGGTACTCCACCGGCAAGTGAATCAGGTGTGGTTGGTCTTGGTATGTTGATTACCGTTGATATTGCCGGAGATGAATTGAAGTTTTTATTAGGCTCTCGAGAAATTGCAAGTGGTGATATTGATGTTTATTCAGAAAAATCACCGCTGGGTAGTGCTGTCCTCGGAGCTAAAGTTGGTGAAACTGTTAATTACACCGCGCCAAATGGTAAGCAAATTGCGGTAGCAATTATTGAAGCACAACCTTTTATTTAACTTACTTATTCACCGCTCTATTATATTTTCTAACACTTAGTGGAATAAATATTGCCATAATTATGATCATATAAACTATGGACATAGTTAATGGATTGTCACTAGGAAAAGAGCCAGCAGTAGCACCGAATTGATTTTCAAGACCAAATAGCTGCCTGCATCCTGCCACCATGGTTGATACTGGATTCCATTCGGCAATATATTGCAATGGTTTTGGCATCCCAGTAGTTGGTGCAAATGCATTAGATAAAAAAGTTAATGGAAATACCGCGATAAATGTGGCATTAGTTGCCACTCGCTCCTCTCTTACCGATAACCCAATTAATACACCAATCCAAGACATCGCAAAACCAAAGACTAATAAAAATACAAAACCTAGCGTGATATTTAAAAAGCCAGAGCTAGGGCGCCAGCCAACAACATAACCGGTCAATCCCATGGCAGTGAGCACGACAATATTGAGCGCACCATCACCAAGTGTTCTACCAAAAACAACAGCAGATCTTGAGATTGGTAGAGATCTAAATCTAGCGATTAATCCTTTTTGCATATCAGCGGTTAAACCAACTGCGGTGCCCGCAAGGGTGAATGCAACAGTTTGCACAAATATGCCAGGCATTAGTAATTGAACATATCCACCTGGTTGGCCAGTATCAATTGAGCCACCAAATACATATCTAAATAACAAAACAAACATAATCGGTTGAATAATTGAGAATAAGATCAATTCTGGAACGCGAGCTAATTGCAGCAATTGCCTCTTAGTAATAATCAGTGCATCTGAAATTGCGTGCACTATCTACCTCGTTTCTTACTAGCTAAAGCTAAATCTTCATCTTTTTTCTCTTCCGCTAAATGCCCAGTAAGAGATAAGAAAACATCATCTAAGGATGGGCGCTTTAATCCAATATCTAAGGGGTGAATCCCCATCTCATCTAATAATTTTGCAGCTTCGATTAATGCTTTACTACCAGTGGTAACTGGTGCTGAGATCAGCCGTAAACCTTCATCTACATTTAGCGCACTGGAACTGATTCGGGCCACAATCTCTTTGGTTGCTGCCATGTGCTGGTTTTCAACCACAATCTCTAATCGCTCGCCACCCACCTGTTTTTTAAGCGAATCAGATGTTCCTCTGGCAATTACTTTGCCATGATCAATTACAGCAATCTCATCTGCTAACTGATCGGCCTCTTCAAGATACTGGGTTGTAAGTAGCAAGGTAACTCCACCTTTTACTAATTCGTTAATTACGCCCCACATATCCTGACGTCCTCTTGGATCTAAGCCAGTCGTTGGCTCATCTAAAAATAAAACTTTTGGTTTAACAATTAATGATGCTGCCAAATCTAATCTGCGTCGCATACCGCCTGAGTAGGTTCTGATTGGACGCTTGGCTGAATCCGTTAACGAAAATTGCTCTAACAGCTCAATCGCCCGGCTTTTTGCCGCTCTGGCTGATAAATGATAAAGCCGGCCAAACATAATTAAATTGTCCCAACCAGTTAAAGTCTCATCTACAGCAGCGTACTGACCAGATAAACCAATTATTTTTCTTACCTCTTGTGGATTTTTAATTACATCAATTCCAGAAACTGTTGCTCTACCAGCATCTGGCACAAGTAATGTTGCCAATACTCGAACAGTTGTAGTTTTACCTGCACCATTAGGACCAAGTACGCCTAATACAGTTCCTTCTTCAACATCAAGATTTAAACCATCTAATGCTTTAATTTTGCCCTTATCGTAAGTCTTATAGAGCTCTTCTGCTGTGATTGCTTTCATTGTAAAATCTTAACAAGAAAAAGCGGTAAACTATTCCACTTCAGGTCAAATCTCGGAAAATTTATAGGTAGAGGTGGTTAGTTCCATAAAACTAAAAAAGTTGGGTAAAAACCCATTTGCTGAACTTCCAAGAGAAGTGGCAATCCTCTCTACTGTTTCATTTTTAGTTGCAGTAGGTTTTGGATTAATAATTCCAGCTATCCCTATTTTCGCTGCATCTTTTGGCGTAAATAAGACTGCAATTGGATTAATTATCTCCGCCTTTGCAATTGTACGTTTTGCTTCAGGTTTAGTATCCGGAAAATTAGTTGATAAATTTGGTGAGCGAACAGTGCTGGGCTTTGGTTTGTTTATGGTCTCATTTTTTACATTACTTACCGCCCTTTCCCAAAACTACTCACAACTATTAATTTTTAGATCTTTTGGTGGACTTGGTTCTTCTATGTTCTCAGTATCTGCCGGTTCATTACTTATGAGATCAGTAGGTGATGATTATCGAGCTCGAGCGCAATCACTTTACAACGGTGGATTTTTATTAGGTGGAATCTCAGGTCCTGCAGTTGGTGGGCTGCTTGCGACAATCTCACTAAGGGCACCGTTTTTTGTCTACTCAATCACACTAGCTATGGCGGCGATCACGGCATTATTTTTCTTGAGTGAAAAAAAGCTTGGTAAAAAAGTTGATGCGCCAACTACACAAATTGGCCAGACAACTCTTGGTCAGGCATTTAGATTACGGCCATATCAAATAGCCCTAGTACTAGCATTTATAAATAACTGGGTTTTATTTGGCTTAAGGTCTTCAATTTTGCCATTGTTTGTTACTGAAAAATTAAACTCAACTGCGACTATTGCTGGAATCGGCTTAACTATTGGCGCCTTAATTCAAGGAATCTTTATGTTAAAAGCTGGTAAGTACTCAGATATTAAAGGACGCAAAGCAGCTTTGTTATTTGGTGGGGCATTTATTTTATTTGGTATTTTAATGCTTGCATTTACTACAAATATTTTTTGGTATTTGATCTCAATGGCGCTATTTGGTTTAGGTAGTGCCTACGTTGGAACAGCTCCTGGTAGTGTGGTTGGCGACATCATTAAGGGTAGAGGTGGTCAAGTGATTGCCGCTTGGCAGATGGCCGGAGATGCCGGAATGATTGTTGGTCCAATATTGGTCGGATTACTAACTGATTACTTTAGTTATCAGGCAGCATTCTTATTCTCTGGTTTTATCTGGATTATTGCTTTGGTCTTATCAGCAATATTGCCTGAGACTCGGGCCTCATATTTAGAAAATGATTTAATTCCAGATAAAAATAAACAGGAGCTGTGATCGCTCACAGCTCCTGTTTGGAAGTATTTTTTTTAATTACTGGCGACGTAGAATCGCAAGTAAGCGCAGTACCTCTAGGTATAGCCAAACAATTGTGACCATTAGGCCAAAAGATGCACGCCATGATTCCTTCTCAGGAACTCCAGCCGCTACACCCTTTTGGATTTGATCAAAATCTAAAACTAAGAACAAGCTAGCAAGGGCAACGCCTGCTACTGCAAGAAGTAGTCCTATTCCAGATACGCCGTAAAAGCCATACCCTTGTCCGACACCAAAAAAAGATGCCACTAGTGAAACTAAGGCAAGAATGAAATAACCAATTGCTGCACCAATAAGAGTGCGCGTAAATTGTGGTGTTGCACGTAGTGTGCCATTGCGATACATAATTAAAACTCCCGCAAAAGCTGCGATGGTTCCAATTACTGCCTGGCTAACAATTCCAGGTTGAGTGATTTCATAAGCCTTACTAAGTGCTCCTAAACCGAGACCTTCTAATGCTGCGTAAGCAACTACTAGGCCTGGGCGAATTGTTTTACTAAAAATAATAATCATTGCAAGAATAAACCCACCTAGGAATCCAACGATTATGCCGAGTCCGCCTATGTTTGTACTCCAGGCAAATCCACCTACAATGAGTAAAATTGCAAATAAAAATCCAGTTTTCGCAACAACATCTTCCATTGTCATGCGACCTGTGCGCATTGATGAGGCTGCTGGAGCATTAAAACTTTGCTCTAATTGATCAACCTGCATAGTTGTTGGTTGATTAAAAGCCTTGCCAAGTACAGGGTTTGAACTCTTCATTCTTCTCCTTTTATTGAAGTAGTAACCAGTTTTGGTTATTTACTTAAGTAGTAAACAAATATTAACCCCTTGCAATTCCCGCCGCTATAACCACTATGCGGTTGAAACTTAAATTTTGCTGAAGATTCGCAAGAGTTGAGCGTGCCCCCGGTGGGGGTCGAACCCACACTTGTGCGATTTTAAGTCGCATGCCTCTGCCATTGGGCTACAGGGGCGAATCTTCAGGGGGTAAATCTACCCGTATTTTTCACTCTCTAAATCCAAGGCCTTCTTGGCTTAATTTATTAATGACCAAGCCATCCCATCCAAAATATCTGACTCTGAGGCAACAAACTCGGTCGCACCAGTTGCTGCCATAACTCGAGAAAGAACTAATGAGCCAGCAGTAATTACATCAACTCTTCCAGGATGCATAAATCCAAGATTTGATATTTCACTCTTAGTCATTGCCTGAAAAGCAGCAGAAACTTTATGAACTTTTTCTGCTGGAATTCTTGAAAGGTGGATTGTATAACGGTCATAAGTTTCAAGTTCTAATGCAGCTGCAGCAATTGTGGTTGCAGTTCCAGCAACTGCAACTAAAGTTTTTGCAGTCGAGATTGGCACAACCGCAGCAGCTTGTGCAATTGCCTTATCGATATCAATTATTGCTTGCGCCACCTGACTCAATTCAACTGGTTGAGATTTCAGATGTCGCTCACTCATTCGTACACAGCCAATGTCCACACTTTTTGCAAACTCAACCTCTTTATTTCCATAAACAAACTCTGTAGAGCCACCACCGATATCGACTACCAAAAATGGAGCATCGCTATGTAAAAGTTCTTTAGTTGCACCATTAAATGAAAGTCTGGCCTCTTCCTCACCTGGAATAACTTCAACCTCAACTCCTAATATCTGACTTACCCCATCGATAAATAAATCTCGATTAGCAGCATCTCTTGTGGCTGAGGTGGCACAGAATCTAATCTTTTCAACACCTTTGCCAGCTAACTGACTCTTAAACTTTTCTACGGTAGCCAGCGTTCGATTTATCGCATCTGGATGAAACGACTTATTTTCATCCACCCCTTGCCCAAGTCGAACAATCTCCATATCTCGAAGAACCTCTTTAAATTTTCCACCACTTATATCGGCAATTAGTAATCTGATTGAATTAGTTCCACAATCAATTGCTGCAACCCGACTCAAATTAATTATCTCCGTCAATTAAATTACTTATCTCACTACAGGGCTTAGATTCCCACCACTGAGCTAGTTCAGTTAATGCCTCATCTCCTAGTGGATTCACGCCAGCGCCAGCAGCAAGTGAGTGCGCAACAAGTGAATGCAAACACTTAACTCGATCAGGCATACCACCTGCTGTAATACCTGCAATCTCTGGCACATCAATATTTAATTCTTTAGCGAGTGCGGATCTTGCTGCCTCATAGTCAATATGTGCTGCTTGATAATCACCTGCTAACTGTGGGTCAGTTGATAAACGCTCATTCATTTTTGCCATAATTCCAGAGCTTTCAAGGGTTGAAATTGCACCAGTAAGTCTTGGGCAAGTTGCATAGTAAAAAGTTGGAAATGGATCACCATCTGCTAATCGTGGTGGGGTTTCAACTACATCTGGCGAACCACATGCGCAGCGATGTGCAATTGCAGAAACATCTCTGGGTGCTCTACCTAGCTGTGCTTGCACAATCTCTAGATCAGATTGTGATGGTTTTTCTCTAGTAAATGCAGCTTGAGGTTTTACCATAATTATTGGATTACATTAGTGCTTGTAATAGATGAGATTAATCTTGAGTACCAAGGTATACCCACTGGTAATTGCTCAGAAACCTTAGGCTCTTCATTTTGATTTGTGATCTCATCATTTCCAACAACTATATATTGCCGCTCACCTGGAAATACAAAATGTAATCTTGCCCGGGCTTGGCTTGCTACATACTCAGGATCATTCCATAGTGCTAATTCTTGGGTTGCCTTTTCTAACATAGCTTGATTATCAACTAGTTGATTTTCAAGTGAATTAATCTGCGCCCGCTGGGTGAAGTAGTGCTGTAGTGGTGGTGCCAAAGTTACTGCCACTGCAAACAAGACTATGCCAGTTATTAAAGCCCGATTAGATAGGCCACGCTTTTTTAAATTTGATTTAATGCCCTTACGAAAGTTGGCTATTACACCGGCAGCAATAAATCTGCGTCTAGCCATTTGTTATTTAAACCTTGGAAATGCTGATTTACCTGCATAAGTTGCGATCGAACCTAACTCTTCTTCAATTCTTAACAATTGATTGTATTTAGCCACCCGCTCAGATCTTGCCGGAGCGCCAGTCTTAATCTGGCCACAACTTAATGCCACTGCTAAATCAGCGATTGTGGTGTCCTCAGTTTCACCTGATCGGTGGCTCATCATAGATCGGTAGCCATTTTTATGCGCCAAGGTAACGGCATCAATAGTTTCAGTCACACTTCCAATCTGATTTACCTTTACTAAGAGAGCATTTGCAGTTTTACTATCTATTCCTCGTTGCAATCTCTCTGGATTAGTAACAAATAAATCATCACCAACAATTTGAATTTTATCCCCTAATTGCTTGGTCATCTCAGCCCAACCAGACCAATCATCTTCATCCAGTGGATCTTCAATTGAAACAAGTGGATATGAATCTACTAACTCGCTGTAGTAGGTGATCATTTGGTCTGAGGTTAACTTCTTGCCCTCAAACTTATACTCGCCATTTTCACAAAACTCAGTTGCTGCCACATCCATAGCAAGTGCAATTTCACTGCCTGATTTAAAGCCAGCAATTTCAACCGCTTCTAAGATTAAATCAAGTGCAGCTCGATTGCTTGCTAGATTTGGCGCAAATCCACCCTCGTCGCCAATACTGGTAGCTAATCCTTGTTTCTTTAAAACAGATTTAAGGCTGTGGTAAATCTCAGCACCCCACCTAAGGGATTCTTTAAAAGTTTTTGCACCAATTGGTGCCACCATAAACTCTTGAATATCTACATTGGTATCGGTGTGTGCGCCACCATTTAAAATATTCATCATTGGAACTGGTAAAACTTTTGCATCACTTCCACCAAGATATTTAAAAAGAGATTGGCCCTTACTTAATGAAGCTACCCTTGTTACCGCCAATGAAACACCTAAAATTGCATTTGCCCCCAGGGATGATTTATTTTTAGTTCCATCAAGTGAAATCATTTTTTCATCTAAGGCTCTTTGGTCTTCTGCACTTAGCCCGATAACAGCTGGTGCAATTTTCTGATTAATATTATTTACTGCTGTCTCAACACCCTTACCTAAATAACGTTTGCCACCATCTCGTAATTCAACTGCTTCAAATGCGCCAGTGGAAGCTCCACTTGGCACTGCAGCTCTTCCAATAAATCCATTATCAAGTTTTACCTCAACTTCAACAGTTGGATTTCCACGGGAGTCTAAAATTTCTCTGGCCTTAACCTCTTTGATTACTGACACAAACATCTCCCATGATCTTTAAAATGGATTTATATGAGTAATTCTACCTTGCTTCGTGCTCTTGAATCTTACTTATCAATGATTTAGTCGCTGTGCGCAATGCCGCCTCTGGATCTATCCCTAAATCTACCGCCTGGGCAATTAATCCAAGAAGTAAATCTCCAAATTGATCCTGGTTTAGCTGCTCTGAAATGTTAATTGGTTTATCAACTTCAAGTTCAAAATTTAATTTATTCATTCGATACAAAACTTTGGCAGCAAGAGGCAGTGTTGGCTGCGCTAGTGGCACTCCATCAATAATTGAGGTTCTACCTTTTTCGGTAGCTTTTTGTGCCTCCCAATTTTCAAGCACCTCACTGCTGCTTTCAACTTTCGTTCCACCAAATACATGAGGGTGTCTTCGAATTAACTTATCGGTAACTGTTTTAGCAACATCTTCGACATTAAAAGGATTATCGGCATCCTCTTCTGCCATCCGGGAGTGAAAGTAAACTTGAAGCAATAAGTCGCCTAGCTCCTCCTGCATAGAGGTTCGATCTTTATTTTCAACCGCTTCAATAAATTCATATGATTCCTCTAAGAGATACTTAAGGAGAGATTCATGGTCTTGCTCTGCATCCCAAGGACATCCACCGGGAGATCGGAGTTTATCCATCACCTCGCGAAGCCTAAGTAGCTCTGAGCTCATATTAAATAATCAAGGAAGTGGTGTGACAGCACCATCGGTGATATCACTTGCTTCAATTGCTGCAGTTATTGGATTCCATATTCCATACTTAGGATTGACTACTACGCCAAGTTTTTCCGCAGTAGCGACTATTGTTTTAGAAACTTCTTGACTTGCTAATGCCTCAGGAATACCAGATGAAATAAAGCTTTCAGTTAGTCGATCTACAATTATCAATATACGCAGGTACTCATCAAAAGTTGATACTGCTAAATTCGCACTAACTAAGGCAGGTTCTAATCGATCTAATCCACCTACTTGATTAGTAACATCGCCTTTTCTTAAGGCAATATCTGAATCGCTAATTGTAAAATTCTTATCTATGGCAATTTGATTAAACAAAATTCTAATTACTGCAAATTGCGCTTGATTTCGTAGTAATTGTTTACCCTCAATCAATTCCATTCCAGCAGTATCAACAGTCTTACGTGCAGCTAAAATTTCATCGACTACACCCTGGATTTGCGTGGACTTTATATCCTTATCACCAACAGAGATTCCAGAACTCATACCTGCACAAGCAGTAACTAGAAATAGAACAGCAAGTGATGCAGAAATTTTCTTATACAAACTGATCCTCATATCTCTAGTGGCTGCTAATTTTATTATTTGGCCTGATTAAATTAGTTATCACTTCATTTACCCAAGTCAGGGTAGAAGTATTCCCTACTTTTGGTGAATCTATCCAATTCGCTGTAGTGGGCCTGCTAACTAATAGGGTCTGTGATGCATTCTTATAGATAGATCCAGGATAAAGCCTTGAAAGCTTAATTTGTCCTGACTCTGCCAGAGCTACTGGTGATAGTCGTAAATTCTTACCCACCATTGAGATATCAGCAATCTCTAAATTCTTTGCAAGTAAACGCAATGATGCAACTGCGATTAATTCCTTTGCTGGCATTGGAAGTGGCCCAAACCTATCTATTAATTCCTCTTCGATTTCAGTTAATACTTCATAGCTTGCAGCATCGGCTAGGCGGCGATAAATATCTAGCCGCAATCTTTCAGAGTCCACATAATCAGTTGGTAGGTGAGCATCAAGTGGTAATTCAATTTTGCAATCTTGTTTCTTTGGCTTATCTTCAAAGTAGCCACTCTTAAACTCATCAACCGCATCGGCCACCATGCGCATATATAAATCAAATCCAACCTCAGCAATATGGCCTGATTGCTCACCCCCTAATAAATTACCTGCTCCTCGTATCTCTAAATCTTTAAGCGCAACCTGCATACCAGCGCCTAAATCTGTATTTGTTGCAATTGTTGTTAGTCGATCATGAGCTAGCTCTGAAATTGGTTGCTCTGTTGGATATAGAAAATATGCATAAGCCCGCTGTCGACTTCGTCCTACTCGGCCGCGCAATTGGTGTAATTGGGATAATCCAAATAGATCAGAGCGATCTACAATCAGTGTATTTGCGTTTGGAATATCAATTCCACTTTCAATAATGGTTGTGCAAAGCAGTAAGTCATACTCCCTATTCCAAAATGCCAAAATTACATCTTCTAATAGTTTTTCATTCATTTGACCGTGTGCAATTCCTATTTTTATGCCCGGCACTAAGCTTTTAATCTTTTCAGAAACTAATTCAATGCTTTCAACTCGGTTATGAATGTAAAACACTTGCCCATCTCGCAATAATTCTCGATGTATGGCAGCACTAACTTGTTTATCATCATATGGGCCAACATAAGTTAGTACTGGATGTCGCTCTTCTGGTGGGGTTGTTATATTAGACATCTCTCTAATACCCGTAATAGCCATTTCTAATGTTCTTGGAATGGGAGTTGCTGACATAGACAAAACATCTACATTTGTCCGAGCTTTTTTCAATTCCTCCTTATGCTCTACGCCAAATCTCTGCTCTTCATCTACTACTAATAAACCTAAATCTCTAAATTCAACATCCTTAGATAAAAGCCGATGAGTTCCAATAACGACATCTACTACTCCGGATTTTAGATTAGAAATAATTTCTTTTGATTCCCTTACTGTGTTGAATCTAGATAAGGCAGCAAGTCTTATTGGAAAACCAGAGTATCTAGCTGAAAAAGTCTTGAAATGCTGTTGTACTAAAAGTGTAGTTGGTACCAATATTGCAACCTGTTTTCCATCTTGTACTGCTTTAAATGCTGCTCGTACAGCAATCTCTGTCTTGCCATAACCAACATCACCGCAAACAATTCGATCCATTGGATTTGGCTTTTCCATATCGCGCTTCACTTCATCAATAGTTGCTTGCTGGTCTACCGTTTCAACAAATGGAAAGCTATTCTCTAATTCTTTTTGCCAGGTTGTATCTACCGAAAAAGCAAAGCCTGGTGCGCTCATTCGTGCGGCATATAATCGAATTAACTCTGCAGCAATTTGCTTTACCGCTTTTCTTGCTTTTCGCTTACTGCTCTGCCAATCACTGCCACCAATTTTATGCAGTGTAGGTGACTCACCGCCCACATACTTAGTTACCTGCTCTAACGTATCTGTGGGCACAAATATCCGATCTGCTGGATGTCCACGTTTTGAAGGGGCGTACTCAATTACTAGATATTCTCTAGAAGCACCATTACTTGTTCGGGTAATTAACTCTAAATATCTTCCCACACCATGTTGCTCATGAACAACATAATCTCCAGAATTAAGCTGGAGTGGATCGATAGCTTTTCTGCGCTTAGAAGGCATCCGTGCCAGATCTTTATCAGAACTCTTCTGCCCTGATAGATCTTTATCAGTTACCAGTGCAAACTTATGTTTAGAGCTAATAAATCCGTGGTGAATATCGGATTTAATCAACCAGATAAGTTCATTGTTAATAGATTGATCAAATTCAGCTATGTGTTGATTAGCTATCTCAGATGAGTTAAGTACTTCACTAAATCTTTGTAATATACCGGTAGCTGCTGCTGTAAAAACTACAACATATCCCTGCTTTTTCCAGCTCTTGATATCCAAAATAGCCTTTTCATACTTATTTGCATAACTTTCAATTTCATCTAAGAAATCTAGCTGTTTATCCGCTGGATCACTAGAGTAAAGATTTAGAGTTCGAAGTAATAACTTCTTTTTCTCAGCCTGTTGCTTTATGTAATCTAATTCGTAAAAGCCACCAATTTTCAATTTGTTACTTAATTCAATTGGTGCCTCTATTTTCTTACTATCTGACCAGGCCACAGTTGACCAAGCAGCCTGAAGAAAATCATTATTAGTCTCAAGTAAATCAATTGCCCGGCTTTTAATTCTTGGCTCATCAATTAACCAAATTTGGGTCGAGGGCGATAAGTAACCAGTAATGCTTTTAAAATCATCAACCAACCCTGCCGCTAAAGATTCCATGCCTTCAAATAAGATACCTTCACAAATTTTTTCAGTAAGATCCTTAATTTCAGGAAAATCTTTACCTAATGTTCTTGCTTTTTGTTTTAATTTTTCATCAATCAGCATCTCTCGGCAAGGATAGATACTCACCTCTACTTTTATCTTCTCAAGTGAGCGCTGGTCAGAAATCGAGAAATATGACAACTCTTCGATCTCATCACCAAAAAAATCAATTCGAATTGGATGGTCTTGGTCTGCTGGAAAAATATCTAAAATTCCACCACGAACTGCGAAGTCACCTCTTCGCTCCACTAAATCTGATCTGGAAAAACCAAATCTGATTAAGTGATTCATCAGCTCTTGCATTTGCAGAGTTAGACCCTGCTGAATCTTGATGATCGAGGTGTTTAAGTTATTTGCAATGATTGGTTGAAGAAGTGCTCTTACTGAACACACAATAACTTTTACTTTTTGGTCACTTATTTTATTTAAAGCCTTAAATCTTGCGGTAACAGTATCGGCCTTAGGACTTAATCTTTCATGTGGCAAAGTTTCCCATGCTGGAAAATTAACAACTAGATCTTTCCCTATCCACGAGCCGATCTCTTGCGATAGCTCTTCGGCATGCCGAGTTGAGGTGGTGATAATTAATAGTGGTGTGTTTGAAGTGGCGGCTAAGAAACCATGAACTGCGGCAGGGGCAATCAAATTATCATTTTCAGATAAATAATTTTGTGCAGATTCGATAAGAGTTTTGAATAGCTTTATCACCGTCCAAACCCCTTTCTTATAGAAAACGCCAGATACCCCCACTTCTAAAAATGAAGGGGGGTGATGACTAATTCTAAGGCTAATTATCTACGGCTAAATGCCAAAATAATGTGCTTGGAAATTAATAACCTGTAATGATTACCCCATGAGTTCGAGCACTGAAAACACCAGTCTGCGCAATGATGTTCGTAAGTTGGCAGATTTACTTGGCCAGACACTAGCTCGTCAAGAAGGCGACGAGTTGCTCTCATTAGTTGAGGCGGTTCGACTGAGTGTGCGCGAGGGTAAACAAGATGAGGTGTTAGGTAAGTTAACTGATGCTCAAACTGTTTCATTAGTTAGAGCTTTTAGTAATTACTTTAATCTAGCGAATGTAGCTGAACAGGTTGATCGAACTAAGGTATTATCTGAGCAACGCAAAACAATTGGATCATGGATCAGCAGAACTATTGATCGAATATTAAAGGTGCAAGAAGCAACTAAGGATTTTGACAAAAAAGAGTTACAAGAGTGGCTAGATAATTTCTCGGTCCGGCCTGTTTTTACTGCTCACCCAACAGAAGCAGCCCGTAGATCTGTGTTAAGCAAGATGACCACTATTGCTAAATTAATAGAGCAACCTGATTCCCCAACTAAGAGTGAGCGGCTTGCAGAAACAATTGATTTGCTTTGGCAAACAGATGAATTAAGACTTGGTCGACCAGAGCCACTAGATGAGGCAGTTAACTCAATTTATTATTTGGATGAGCTGCTGCAAGATACTGTTCCAGAGGTTTTAGCTAGTTTTGCCAATGAGGTTAAGCGCCTAGGTGTTGAGCTATCGCCAAATGCAAAACCACTCTCATTTGGTACTTGGATTGGTGGCGATCGGGATGGAAATCCGAATATCACAGCAGCTGTAACTAAGTCAGCAATTTTGTTACAAAATTCCCACTTCACTAGGGCAATTAACAGGCACTTAGATGAGCTGCGCCAGTCATTATCAATTTCAACGAAATTAGCTGGTGTAACTAAAGAATTAGAGAAATCACTAGCTGAAGATTTGGAGAAACTTCCAGAAATTGAAGCCAGATATCGCAGAATTAATGTGGAAGAGCCGTATCGATTAAAAGCAACTGCCATTGGTCATAAGTTGCTGCTTACCCAAGCCCGGCATGCATCTGGCTTACCCCATTTTTCTGGCCGGGATTATAAAAATACCGCTGAACTGCTCCAAGATTTTGAAATTATTCACGCATCCTTACTTGCAAACAATGGCGAGCTAATTGCAAATGGCCTGCTAAATCGTATTTATAGAACAATCAGCGCCTTTGGATTAACCCATGCCACTATGGATATTAGAGAGCACTCTGGTGTGCATCGCAATCTATTGACCCAAATCTATGGTCAACTAAGTGGTAATCAGATATCTGAAGCATTGAAATCTCAAGATAAAAAAGAGATTAAGAACTTAGATGAGGTTGGTAAAAAGTGCTTTGATACCTTTGTAACCGCAAATGAGCTGATTGATCGATTTGGCTCAGAGGTAATCGAAAGCTACATAATTTCGATGACAAAATCTGCCGAGGATGTATTAATTGCAGCGCTAATTGCAAAGCATGCAGGCCTGCTATCTCTCGATGGAAAAAAAGCTTTTGCAAAAATTGGATTTGTGCCCCTATTAGAAACAGTTGCGGAATTAAGAGCTGCCGGTGAAATTCTTGATACTTTATTGAGCGATAAGAATTACCGAAAAATTGTTTCACTTCGCGGTGATCTGCAAGAGGTAATGCTGGGTTACTCAGATTCAAATAAGGATGCCGGTATTACCACCAGCCAATGGGAGATACACAAGGCACAACGAAAGTTAAGAGATATTGCAATTAAACACGGCGTTAAGTTACGGCTATTTCATGGCCGTGGTGGATCAGTAGGTCGAGGTGGTGGACCAACCTATGACGCACTTATTGCATTGCCCTGGGGATCAATTGATGGCCACATAAAGATGACAGAACAAGGTGAGGTCATTTCAGATAAGTATGGCTTGCCAGCATTAGCTAAAGAGAATTTAGAGCTAACTCTTGCCGCCGCCCTTGAGGCGACAGTTTTAAATAGAAAACCTCGCCAATCAGTTGGAGATTTAAATAGTTGGAATGAGTGCATGGACCTAATTAGCGATCATGCCTTTACTGCATATCGAAAGTTAGTTGATGATCCAGATTTGCCAGCATATTTCTATCAATCCACACCAGTTGAACAATTAGGAAATCTATTTCTAGGCTCTAGGCCTTCAAGAAGACCGGATGCAGCATCTGGTTTAGATTCACTACGCGCAATCCCCTGGGTATTTGGCTGGACCCAATCTCGACAAATTGTTCCTGGTTGGTATGGGGTTGGCTCTGGCTTAAAAGCTGCCAGGGAGGCAGGTAAAACTGAGCTGCTGCAAACCTTACTAAAAGAGTGGCACTTCTTTAAAACCTTTATTAGTAATGTAGAGATGACACTTGCAAAAACTGATCTTAAAATTGCCGAAAGATATGTAAAAAGCTTAGTTGATCCATCACTGCATAGAATTTTTGATCAAATTAAATCAGAGTTTGAATTAACAGTTAAAGAGTTACTACTTATGACAGGTGAGAGTGAAATTCTTGGAAATCAGCCAATTTTGGCCAGAACTTTACAAGTACGAGATACCTACCTAGCTCCGATTCAATTACTACAGGTTTCACTTTTAGCAAAAGTGCGAAGCCAAAAACAGGTTGATCCGGTTTTAACTAGAGCACTCTTATTAACTATAAATGGTGTGGCAGCAGGTCTTAGAAATACTGGTTGAGTCAAAGATGAAAAGATTTTTTAAGATAAAAAATTAAGCTCCCAAACTACTGGTAAGGTGCTAAGCACTGAGGCAAACTCTCGTGTCTGCGAAATCATGGGACTGGTGTCGGCAGACCATCTGGTGTCCGCAGGTGTTGTGTATTAACCGGTTTCGATATCTTGATATGCCATAGTATTTAGCCATGACGAGGGGGTCCTAAAGATGTCAGGTCGATTAAGTGGCAAGACCGCACTGGTTACCGGTGCTGGGTCGGGAATCGGCAAGGCTGTAAGTCAGCGTTTTTGTCGCGAGGGTGCGCGCGTGGTTTTCACCGATATCCAACTAGAAGCAGCACGGGAGTCTCAACGAGGTGTTGCAGGTGAAACTTTGGCACTACAGATGGATGTCTCTCAGGCCAGCAGCTGTGAAATGGCATTTATGCAGGCCATTGAGGCTGGATTCCGGCCAGATGTTGTAGTTGCGAATGCAGGAATCCAACTCTTTGGAAAAGATGCAAAGATCGCAGATCTAGATCTTGAGGTGTGGAATCAGACCATTTCCGTTAATTTGACCGGAACCTTCTTGACCTTGAAGTATGCAATCCGAGCAATGCAGGATGCAGGCGGCTCCATTATTGTGACCGGTTCGTTAACTGCTTTAGGCGGAGAGTTTTCTGATTTCAGCGCATACGCCACTTCAAAGGGCGGTATTCACTCACTCGCCATGGCTGCAGCAGGTGGTTATGCAGCCGCGGGGATTAGGGTAAATACAGTTATTCCTGGATACATCGAGACCCCCTTGGTGAAATCGGTCATCGATGATCCCCAGGCACGAGGTGCAATTATTGAACGAATTCCAATGCGCCGAGCGGGTACAGCCGAAGATTTAGAGGGAGTGATGCTTTTTCTTGCAAGTGAAGAATCGCGATACGCCACCGGAGGTTTCTTTGTAGTAGATGGAGGGCTTTGGACGATTTGAGTGTCAAAGTAAGAATGAGGTTAGTATGAAAATTGCTGACCAAAAAAATCTTGCAAACTATTTTCTTCCAAACATTTCGAGAGCACCCTGGAGAGCTGGACGGGATTTTGCATACTCAGCCAGTGGAATACCAGCGATCGCTGCTTCCCAAGCCTCATTAATACTTCTAAGACCTGCAACCGGACCAGCCGGGTGCGCCATTATTCCGCCACCACATACATACAAAATATCTGCTGAACCAAGTGCGGCATAAGTTTCAGGAGCTTGGAGTGCGGTTTGCGCGGAGGCGAAAACAGGAACCGCCACGGGAGCTGATCCTAAGGGACTTAGTATCGCGCGCGCATTGCGGATAACTGATTCATTAGGTTCCCAAAACTTATTGTGCAAGCCATTCACATGTAGGTGGTCTGCACCTGCCAGACGCCATATCTTCTGCCAAAACAAATAAGAGTAGCCCAGCATTGGATCGCGAGTGAGCGCACCCCAACCATTTCGATGTGCATGAATCGGTAAGGATGTGTGCGATCTGACGACATCGAGTCCGCTAAGCCCTATATGGTTTGCGCTAACCATCACACATGTTCCACCTGACTTTTCAACTAGGTCGATATTCCGACGCATCTGATCAACACTGTCGGTGACATTTGCGGCGTACATGACCATTCGGCCACTACTCTCTGCAACCCGGTGAAGCTGACCAATGACACTTTCAAAACGCTTGGCAAATGGTGAGTGCGGCGGATTTGCCATCAACTCATCATCCTTAATGAAATCAATTCCGGCTTCAGCAAGTGAGAATGCCAATTCACCGGTGGCTTCCGGAGTAAGACCAACGGAGGGCTTAATAATTGTTCCCACCATAGGTCTTTCTGCCACCGACATAAGCTTTCGAGTGCCGGGAACTCCAAATCTTGCACCAGCTTGGCGATCAATGTAGCTGGCCGGGAAATCAACATCCTCTAATCGAATCCCGGAGAATTGATTCAACTCAAAAAGATTTCCGGCAACTGTCGCCATCAGATTTGGCAGGGCGTATCCAAAATTTTGAACTGGAAATGCAACTTTGATTCTTCCCCGATTAAAGGATCCACTTACAGGCACAGATCCTAAGAGGGCAGGGCTATGCGATGAATCAAGTGGCACCACCTGCACAACACGACCAGCATGTTTCTGATGAATCTCAATTGTTTCGCCAGGAATCTGAATAAATGTCCCCGTAGATTGCTCTCCGGCTAGAGCTTCAGCAGCCCATTGCAGTGACCCAGGAGTTTCAATTGTGTAGGTGGCAACTACCTCTTCCCTTACCTCAGAGGATGAGCCAGTATTTTGTTTACTCATTTACATCCAATCGAATAATGGTATGAGCGGGTACTAACAATGGCGCACTTCCTGGCCAGCCTTGAAGATAAATGTTTGCTGCACTCGCTGATGAATTGATCACTAGACCATCCTTTTTAGAAAGATCAGCTAGGACAAGCAGATCTGAATCCAAACTGCCGATAGTGATCACAGATCGCTTCTGCGAAAGCCAGTGCCATGTTTTTGCTAAAGGTGATCGCATGCCAGAAGTGGCATCCTCATTACTGATAATCCCCCTAGGACCTAAACACTCAGCAACAGTGATTCGGTCGACTCGCCCCTGAATGAGTGGTGCCAAGCTCTTCACTAACCACAAAGCAGAAAACATCTCGCCCCAACGATCATCAACAGAGTCCTCATCTCGACCAAGTCGATCGATCTGTCGACCTGGAACATGAATGTTGCGCCGCGCCTTAAAGGTGATTGGGGAAATTGCAATTGCTGATCCCATACTAAATGAGCGAGCTGTGGCGATAATAGCGGGCAGGGACTCCGCTGTTTCAATTATCGCTTTATTTCTTGAATCATGAATCTGTGGGCTAAGGCTAAAACTCAACCCCTTGGCCCCTACATCTCGAGGAGTAATGCGCTGGCGGTTAAGTTCTGTGAAGTTGTCATCGGTCCCGACAAAGACTGGAGCGCCAAGTCTAAACAGTTGGTTGGTATATTGCTCAATTGCATCCATTGATTTGCGAGTTGTCGCCGAAGATGTCAAATCATAAACCAGAAGAGCGCTGAGAAGATCCCCAAACTCCACTGCACTAAGTTGCTCTAGAGCTCTTTGCGGGTCATTACCAACATGCAACGCTAACTCCACTGGAATAGAGAGCGATAGAACCTTTTTTAAAAGCTCTGCGCCGCGAAGCTCTGAGTCGGCAGCCACCACATCTACTCGCAGATGTGAGGGTTGAAGCTCATCTAAAAGCTCCTTGCTCAACTGCTTTTGGTTTGTCGGATCCGTTCCTAAACCAATTGGTGGCATAGGAAATGTCTCACCTTTTTTAGCAAGATCTAATACCCGCTTTGCTGGAAGCTGGGCGGAGTTAGAGTTGCTCGAGGTTGTTGGCAGTAAAGGAGGGGGACTAACCGAGAGGGAGATGGATTGTTCGACCACTTCGGCCTCACGAAGTTCATATGGAAAGGGCAACTCAAGGGGGCGGGAGTATGTCTTAAAGGATGCATCGGTCCAGTTCCGTTGATCCTCCATCTCAAAAATGTCGCCAGCGAAGGAAATTGTTACCCGCTGATTGGAATCAAGATCTTGGTAGAGATGTTTAATATCTTTCATTGGTTGATGAGGAGAGATCAGCTCTGGATATGTCGTTGTCGCCACCGAACCATCAGAATGTGTAATCTCACAGGACCGCCCAGCCCAATTCAAAGAGTGAAGTGCAACAAGTCCGATTCGGTTAGTTGAAGAAATTCCATGGGATACGCCTTTGAAGGAGTAACGGAAAGAGCCCAAAGCATCACATACGATTTCACCCTTCCATGAAAAATGAAGGTCAGTTGCCTTGTTGGTGGCAGTAATCGCCACCTGAAATCCAGCATCTTCAGCAATGAGTGAAACATTTGTTTCCGGAGTAACCGTTAACCAGGTGTTAGTTCTTACCACAACAGCAAGGCCACGAAGAATTTCAACCCCTTGGTAGCAGACTCCATAGAGCGACCCATCAACTTCAAGGGTTGCACTCCAAGGTCCAGCCACCACGGGGATGGCAGCAGTGACGGGTGAAGATGTCACCTCGGTAATCCCCCTTATTCCTTAACCTTAACAATCTCACCTACACTCTTGCCAATCTCTTCGTCCTCAAAGACTCGCTTCCAGTTTGGCTGGAAAAGAATTGGCTTGGCCAATTCGATTGCTTTAATAGCGCCGTCAGAGAAAACACCATCGATTTCGTTAAAAAGCACAGCCATCTCGATATTCATATGTCCTAAGATAAAGGCGCGAGCTGCCTCAGCCGGAACGCCAAGACGAACACACTCATCCATAGCCTCTCTGATAATTGTGATGCATGTGGCGGCAACAGTTTCAGATAGCACTGGCTCCAACAGAGCCATATCACGAATGGTAACTCTGTGTGTCTTTGTTACTGGTGCAAAAAAAGCTCTGATCACAGCCTCTGCTCGGGCGTAATCCTCATCGGTGCCATTCATTGGAGCGATCACGACTTCTTGGCGAGCTGCAACTCCACCGAAGTAATCAGATTGGCCGGCCGGAGTTTTCTCATCGTTATTAAATACCGATGGGTGACAAGGGTGGCACGCAAAGAAGGTCACATCTGCAGGTTCAGGAAGTGTCCCCGCGTATGGAGCAGCTGCATCAAGAAAAATGAGGCTGGATCCAGACTTCATTTTTGGAACTACTTGATGTGCGACCTCGCCAATACGGTTATCGGGAACTGCAAGAATTACGATATCCGCATCGCGCACAGCCACCTCAGGATCGGTAACTGATAGTCCCCGCTCCGACAAGCGAGCTTGTCCAGACTCGTAGGGTTCGACATACATCATCGAGTACTCAGTTTTTGCGAGGTTATCCGCTAAGCGGCAACCCATTTTGCCCCCAGCTCCAAATAGCGCGACAGAGATCATGGAAGTGCCCTTTCTTGTAGTGTGGTTGTGAGATTTTTTTGATTAAGTAATCCAGCAAGTTGTACAAAGTATTCAACAGGACCCACTTGTCCGCCTTTAAGACAGACCTGAAGTTTTGGTGAGCCTGATCCTAGGAAGGATGCTTCGCACAGCGGAGCCCCAGGAGTCAGTAGCGCAAGAATGCGCAGACTGTGAATATCAAGTGATCGAGCCACGTGACCTGATGTATCTCCTCCCGCGACAACAAGTCGGGTGAGGGTGGAGGTTTGCGAAACATCCTTAACTAAATAACTCAATTCTCTGGCCAAAGCGTTACCTGAAATCGGGACCTCAGCTCTCTTCGGTGGCGTCGTCACAATCGTATTCTGGGATGAGTTGAGAGACTCTTTTATAGCATCAACAAGAACCTGCCGATACGCCTTCACCTCTGATTCGCTTGCAAGGAATCTCTCCGGGTCAACTGATATCTCCCTAAAGCCTTGCTCAAGAGCAAACTTAGTTTGCGCATCTGTCACTGGTGAACGCGAACCGGTAACGACGAGAGTTACTGCTGGTGCAATAGTGGGAACCTGGCTCTTTGTTTTGTTCTCTTGTACTAAATCAACGGTGTGCCATTGTGTTGCCAGTGCATACTCCACGCCAGAGGATCCGAAGATTACGGTAGATGCTGAATCCTCCTCCCATCTGGCAGAGATCAGGCGCGATAGTTGCTTACCTGTTTGTCGTTGGCTCTGATCATCTAAAACATCAAATAGAACATATCCATGTTCTTTAGCTAGCTCGCTATCAACTCGATCATCAACTTGGTCCTGCGGTAGCCCCAGCTCCACAACATCGATCAGCCCTCCGCTGAGATTGCTTTGATAACTGAGATGGATTCTAAGATCACTTTCTGACATTGGGGTGACAGAGTGAGAGGCCATTGTGGGGTGCCGATCTATCCGATGAATTTTTCCATCAGCGGCCGCAAAGAGATTGCCAAAGGCGGTGTAGCGCTTCAAGATTGGTGCACCGATAACAAGTGGAATTGGCTGGGTACCAAAAATTTCTCTTACTATCTCCAGTGCACAACCGATGCTGCCCATCTGGGGTGCCGAATCGAAGGTGGAGCAGATTTTGTAATGGAAGATAGGGGCACCAAAACTTCTTAGACCGGCCAATATGGGTGGGAGTTTTTCTAGCATTTCCGCTGGCGACCATGAGCGACTCAGGCCAGCAACCCCTATAACATCGACAGAATCTAGATGATCTATCTCGGCGCAATCGGGAACATCAAGGTAGAGCACACAACTGCGGCCACTACGAACAAAAGATTCCATTACATCCGTTGATCCAGTGAAATCATCACCGTAGAACGTAGCAAAAAGACCTTGGTCATTTCGTTGGAGCGAACTCTTCTGCAGCGCACTGGCAACAGTGGTCACATCAGACCTCTTCGTACTTGAGCATGGCAAAACTTCAGTTGAGATAGCGCAAATCGCTTTGTTTGAAGCTGCCACTCTTTAATAAGAGATTCAATCTTCATCTGACATCCTTACCTTCACCTACCAACTTAAAGTAACCATATACTTCACTTAGTGGGTGAATAAAACAATAGTGTTTTTTTAACAGGTTGGCGACCCCCACTATCTTTATTGAGTCCTCTCTCCCTACTTTGTCCCGATTTAGGACAAGGGCGGATGATTTAAACCAATGAAAGCTGGCTCTTTAGGCAAGTGATCGGATTTAAGTCAAGTTAATTCAAGGGCAGAGAAAAACTACCGCGTTGTATCTAGCTGGTTTTAGGATCAGGTTCATCAACACCCTACCGGTTGTTAGCTTAGTTGGTAGCGCAGGTGGCTCTTAAAAAGTGGTTCTTTAAATGGTTTAATTTCATACCATTTTAATTAGTAAATTATTTAATTAGTAACTTGCATTAATTAGTAACTTAATTTGTAATAATTTACTATTACTAAGAATTAAAAGCGGTCTGAGCTTTATCTAAGCCATCAATAACTAAGGCTTTTATTGCACCCGCTCCTTGATCAAGAAACTCACCTAGATTAACTTTTTCTTCTTTTGAAAATGGCTTCAAGACAAAATCTGCCGGATCTTGCTGTCCGATTGGCCTGCCAATTCCCATTCGAATTCGAAAGTAACCGGCGGTGTTTATTGAGGCTGATATTGATTTCAATCCATTATGACCATTATCGCCACCGCCATATTTAATCCTTAAGTTATCAAATGGTAGATCTAGCTCATCATGAATCACAATTATTTGATCAGGAGCCACCTTATAAAAATCTGCCAAAGATTTAATAGCTCCCCCAGATTCATTCATATACCCGCGGGATTTAGCTAAAACCAATATCTGATTGCCACACTTAACCTCTGCAATATCCATGCCGGATTTGTGTTTTGAAAACTTATTGGAATCAGAAATTAAATCAACAACTCGCTGACCAATATTATGCCGAGTCTTTTCATACTCAGGCCCAGGATTACCAAGACCAACAACTAGCCAACGATTAGCCATAAGTTAAGGCTAGTCCTTACTTACTCTTCTTATCCTTCTTATCATCACCTTTCTTATCCTTCTTATCATCACCTTTCTTATCCTTCTTATCATCA
>Ga0194117_10000331_pt1 | contig 64372 bp, 52 predicted proteins | sample TA2MahsurfametaG_FD_160579 | JGI IMG/M metagenome (GOLD analysis project Ga0194117, IMG submission 160579) | Freshwater microbial communities from Lake Tanganyika, Tanzania - TA2015009 Mahale N1 surface | ecosystem: Environmental > Aquatic > Freshwater > Lake | place: Tanzania: Lake Tanganyika... | reverse complement strand
CGCCGGAGTGTTGCTTTTGGATGGGGGGGGGGGGGCGTTGGCCCGCCTACCAGCGGCGTTGGCCCGCCTACCAGCCTCCGCACGGTCTAACGGCCGTGATTTACCGTAAATTATATAAACCCTTGTTATCATTGTTTATATAATTAACGACTCTAATCGTAGATGTCATCTCTCGTATCCCAAGAAAATAAAGAACTTCTCTGGTCGTTATTGGCCGAGGAAGGACTATTTGACGGTATCCCTGAAAATGTAACTCCAGAAGAAATCAAGCATGTATTTGAACGTATACTCAAAAATCTCTCAGCAACCATTCCGTCTCTTCACGCCGCAAAGTTGAAAGAACTCCATCTCGCAAAACGCCACGCCATCGCGGAAGAGGACTATGACTCTGCGAAAAAACTCCGCGCAACCATTGACGAAATGGAGGCGCCTCTCGCGCGATTGGAGAAACTAGAAGCGCGTAAAGTGCTCGCAATCCAGGCGGAAGACTATGAAGCTGCCAAGCAGATTAAGATGGAGATTGACCGAATTCGCGCTGCTTCATTTTCTCTCAAAGAACTGAATAAGATTGCGATTGAATCTCTCGCTGTAAACATTCCGAAACTTGCGAGAGATATCAGCGCGATTAAATCAGGAGGTGCGATGGGTGGAAGTGGCGGCGCGCGGTTTGGTGTTTCACATTCTCACGACATTGGCGGCGTTAACGGTCTCAACGGCGGTGGCGTCCGAGAGATTTATAATGCGGAGGACTTTCATTCTCAGAAACGCCAGGAAGTTGAAATGAAAATGCGAGAGAAGGAAGCTGAGATGCGTTCGTTTTTTGAAGTTCCACGCCCTGCGGAGATTGACTTTTCAGATATTCCGAGAGACGCACGACCAATTATGCGTTTGAAACCGCGAGGAGGCACTGGCGGTGATACCACTGTTGCTGCCGACGACGACAACGGAGATAGTCCACTCGCAGCTGATGGCGATGATATGGAGAAACTCATTGCTGAGAGAATTGCGGCTCGTCAACGGGACTTGGATGAAATTACTGAGAGAATAAAAGCAACAATGCCGCCAACGGCGCAAAGACAGCAGCAGCAGCAGCAGCAACCCACCGAATATAACCCCAATGATGTAATGCCACCCGGACCACCATCCATCGCGGTTCCTCCTACATCACCGCCTGCACTACAAACGATAGATACACGCAAAGTCCGATTTCAGGAAGATACAACACCTATCTTTCTGAAACTGAAGAGGAAACCACTGATTGACCAAGAAGATGACTAATCTATCCATCGTTTTGATAAAAATACCGGAGCGCCGACCTTTAGGTTGGCGACGCAAGCAAAGCATTTTTATCAAAAAACTAGAAAAACTCTACTCTAGACTGTTCTCCTACCCCCGTCCGCGGGTCTGCTGGTAATATTGTCCTACGCCCCCGCTCCACCAAATTTCCCATCTTATACAATTCCAGGTCATAAATGATATGCGTTTCTGGGTCTTCCGCATATTCTTTTCCACTCACGACCAATTTACGTAACGCCAAGGTCTTCGTCTGTTTATTCAGTTTCTTCATCTTATCATCATCTTCCGTTGCGATATTCGGTTTATAGGCAAGCGTTTCTTCACCCACCCCCATTCCAAACGTATAACACTGTAACCGCTCCTTCGTAGAGGCATTTGCGTGAATCATACAATCAAACGAAGACTCCTTCACCGCCGTCAATATCTGGCGTGTAATGCGTTCTTTTATATTGGATATCTCGTATAGTGACTGGTCCGTGCTCATCGGCGTTGTCCCATCTGTCTTGCTCTTGTCAAGCATACGAATATTCAATGATTCATCATTATCCGTCGCCATTTGGCGCGCGGTGAATCGCATTATATACAAAAACACATCCACGGTTCGTAATTCTTCTGGTAAATCAACGTGACTACAAATACGACGAGCGCGACCAATAATCTGTTCTGTGCGTACAGGATGCCAGTAAGGTTCCGTGATGTGAACATACCGCACATTTCGCAAATTAATGCCCTCTGCGCCTGATGCGGTAATCATCAAAATCTTAATCACTTCGCCATACATATTATTCGTGAAACGTGTAGAAAGTTGTTCGGTAATCGACTTCGGCACATTCTTCCATTTACTGTTGAAGATATTACGGATGATTTCCTTTTCTTCCGGCGTTTCTGTGCCGGTATACAGTGCGAAACATGGACGTTCCTGTTCTTCGGGTGTCATATCAATTGTCCAGTCGCCCAACGACGACTGTTTGATTTTGAATTGCGAGAATCCATTGGTCTCCAATATGAGTTTGATGATTCCGATGCCTTCTAATGTGCGGAATTGACTGTATACAAGGTGAAGACCCACGTGTTGTTTATCCAAGATATTATGTAATAAATGAAGGAATTTAGGACTATATGTCGCGAGTTCTTCTGGAATAAGAAAACTGCCGGCGCTGACTTTCAAGTCGCGAATTGCTTTAGTAATTGCGGTTTGGTATTGTGCTACATAATCTTTTTTTCCAAGAGCGCCAGCACCCTTTCCCTTCTTGCCCGCCATCACTGCGGCAACAGCATCCGAATGTTCACCTGTAATCACAATTTCGGCATCGTCATCGCTTTCCTCCCCTTGACCAGCAGGTTCACCATCCAACATATTTTCATCCATTGGTTCCGCGAGACCCTCACTGGTGGCTACTTCTGCGCCAGATGCGACCGCCCCTGATTTTGGTTTACGACCGCGTTTCTTCGCACCAGCGCCGAGACCACCACCAGGTTCCATCGTGCGCGCAATTCGTGCGGCCAACATTTCTGCTGTTTCGTGAGCGTCACCGGTTACTCCCGCATCCGGCATTTTCCCGAGCGCTGCGGATTTTTCTAATTCACTCATCGCAGTTCCATCATCGCCTGGTAGAGGTCGGCGAATCGATGGTGGAAACACGAAATTACAGAATGCGCGTGAGAAAATACGATAAGTGGACGAAACATCGTCGTAGATTCCTTCGCCTCCGCTGCTTCCATCACCACTCTTCTTGCCGGCTCCTGCCGCCGCCCCCGCCGCGCCGCGTTTCTTCGCCTTTTTCTTCATATTCGTCTCTTGGTTGCGTTCTAGGTCGCGCACCCGTGAGTAAATTGCAAACTGATAATCGCTCATTTCGACTTCAACGAGATGGAAATTCGCGGCGGCGTCGTATGCCGGCAGTAATTTTTCTTGCGCACTGCGAAAATAGGACGTCAGTCCTAAAATACGACGAATAAAGAGGTCGCGGTTCTTGAATTCTAATGTGTTCGGGTCAATGAAATACCCATTGAAATCATCCAATTTATCCGGGAGTGCTGTAAATGGTTCTTGTTTATTCGTGGTTGCTGAAATGACCGAGATTCCATTCTCGCGTAACTTCTGAACGATGGCGCGTTCAAATGCGGCGTCAGAGAGAAGACCGTTTTCAGTGCCAGTGGTGTCTACCACCGCAATACTTCCGGCATCCGCGACTTCGCCTGTGCCCGCCGTTGCCGCGGGGTCGCCCCGACGAATCACACCCCGGTATTTCGCGCCGACGGCATCATAATCACGGACAAACCCGAATGGATTCCTTGTAATCATCAGTTTCTTGGTGCGGGTATTGTAATCCATGTAGTCAAAGGAAAGACCAATACCCTTTGCGAATGATGCGCCCGCTCCCGCGCCCGCGCCTTTCCCAGACCGACCCTTCACCACCGACCCGGGTTCCGAGATACCGAATATTGTTTTAAATGTATCTAGATTAATGCGTCCACTGCCCGCACCAGCACCCGCCGCCGCCGCCCCGCCTTCGCTGACCGTAAACACCCAATTGTCAATATTGCCACGCAGAATATTAAACAACACCGCAATTTCATTCGGATAGTTAATAATGGGGGTTCCCGTCAATAAAACCACTTTTGCGTTCTGCGCTGATAATAAAAACTGGTATAAACGGTATGCCATCGATGTTGCGCGTTTGAGTTTATTCACGATACGACTGACAAAATTATGAGCCTCATCAATAATAATGACCGCGTTGTCAAACGGATTACGTGTATATCCATCTGTCATACTCTTCAACTTCTCCGCACGAAGACCATTATAATTAATAAAGTCGTATTTCGTGTTAATCATTTCGTCGATTTGGCGGTCTACGCGCACACGCTGACTTGGCGTGAGTTCGGTTTCATAATTGCTCGGTTTTGTAACATTTACCATCCACGCACCTCCATTTGTGCGGACAAATTTATCATCCGGAAACATCAGAATTTGCGACAATACTCGCGTCAATTCCGGGTTCCCACGAGAATCAATGAACTCCCAATACTGATTCTTTTTATACATCAAATCACCGCATTTGGTCTTCATTTCTTCGATGTAGTTCATACGAAGTGATGCCGGTGTCATCACGATAATACGCTTAAATGTCTTCAGTCCCTCCGCAATGGCAATCGAAGAGCAGGTTTTGCCACTGCCGAGACCGTGAAAAAGGAGAAGACCGCGATATGGGGAATAAATATTCAAGTAATCGCGCACGATTTTCTGATGTGTAAGAAGTGCGACAGAAGCTGTATCATCACCGCCATATAGCGACTCGCACGTAATATCACCTTCTCCGGATGTGAGTTCTTCGCGGTAAGGCTGAAACAACGCGTTGATATATTGGACGAATCTGGCGCGATTATTCATATAAAACTCAGAGGCTCGGACTTGTGGGAGAGGGCGTGGAGGTGGTAGGCGAGTTGCCACAATGGTATCACCCACCTTATACGCTGCGATATTTACAGTAGAGTCATCGCGTTCTTTTATTTCTTTGATAATTGCTTTCACGCTAGATGATGCCGCGCTTACGGTGCCAGATGATGCTAGTGCGGCAGCAGTTGCACCTTTGGGTTTCGGACGAATCACTCGCTTGTTAACTGGAGGAGCTGCTACCGCTACTACCGATGACGGTGGTTCTATTGCTATTTCGGAAACATTAGGACGCATTTCTTCAAAATCTTCTGGTTGACTTGCTTCTGCAATTGCGATTGCGGCCGATGCTTTTGTTTGTTTTACTACTTCATCAGATGGTAAAATCGCACGTTTTCCTAATTTAACAACTTCAGGAACAGTAGTTGATGACACTTCCTCGATTGTTGCAATTTCCGAGTTTGGACGACGAATATCAATTATAGGTATTGGTTTTGCTGAGAAACCACGAATTCTAGTCATAATTGCTTCACGGTCATAATCTACTGTATGTCGTTTATCGACGATGGTCGGAACTGGGACTGTAGTGGTGGAAACAGTCGCACCCGATTCCAATGGAACATTCTCCGACTCCGTTGCTGCCTCCGCAGTTCCCGTTTCCACTTCCGTTTCTTCGTGAGGGGTATATTTGCGCGGTTTTCTAAGAATGTTGCTCGGTAGTTTACGAGAAAAATGAATAACGACGCCTTCATCTGACGACTGTGCACCAGTTGCTCCCGACGACGATGACACTCGCAATATTGGACGCTGCGTTAAATGAAACTGTTTCAATACATTCATATTGCCAGCAATATTACTAACATATACCGTTATATTTATTTCGCAATTCGTGCAATTTGACGTATCGCAATTTCACAGGTAATTTGTTCGGCCTTTTTCTTGATTTTATGTGACGCGCTAGCAAAGAAGACGAACGCCTTCCCACCCATTTTTTCACAATGACGATGAACTCCAGCAAATCCATCCGGGAATGAATCAAATGGAACTGCTGCGGATGGATTGCCAACAACTTCGTGAAGTTGTTGTCCTAAACATAAATACAAACCCATTTCATAACCGGCATCGGGGTCCCGTGATAATTCGATATAGTCGGGAGTTGTCTTAAATTCCTTTTGAATCTTCACCTGAAGAATATTTTTATAGTTGTCATCATTTTTGATAAGGTTCGTCCAGTCAATATGACGCTCAAACACATTTTCGATAAATACTTGCGCGATTTGAAAACCAACGCCACTTGTAAACACTTTCTCAAACCATTTATCGTCATCGTAAATTGGAACACGATTGAAATCTAGGAACAACGCACCCACAAACGCTTCAAACAAACATCCCAAACGTTTAAAATTGGTTCTAGTGTTCTTTTCTTCAGCGTGTTTGGATATAATAAACCACCGATTCAAACCCATTTCAAGTGCGAATTTACCGATGGTCTCGTTTTTGACGATGGCGATTTTCTTTTCCGTCATAAATCCTTCATTCTCTTTAGGAAACCGACGATAGAGGTAGTATTTTGTCACACACTCCAAGACCCCATCACCGACGAATTCGAGACGCTCGTTTGATTTCTGAAACAGTGGCATCGCACCTTCAGGACGTTCTACAAATGAAACGTTTTCTAGGTCATTGAGAACTTTAGGACGTTTGGTATATGAACGATGGATAAAAGCACGTCGGTAGAGTTCAAAATTGTGGACTTGAGAAGGGACACCATAACGCGAAAGAATTTCTTCCACTTCACGTATAGTAATCTCAGTATTTTCAATATTATACGGATTGAAAATATATTTGTCGCCATCAACGCGTATAACATCTTCATCGTTGTATATATTTCGTCCGGTTCGTGCACTTTCAATTGCGCCACCACATGTACCGTCGCCACTGTCGCTCTTTTCTGTAATATTTAGAAGTATATTCTCGTTTTCAGAACCTTCGGTGTCGGAACTTGTTGCTCCACCGCCACCGCCGCCACTATTTCTATCGATACTGCGAAGACGAAACATCTTTCAAAAATGATATAATTAAATTCTATAAGTCATTGTATTTAAGCAAAATCCAATCAATTTTTTATATCGTTAGTATTTATAATTCAGTATTTACAATGGTGTTAAGTGGCCCTAAGAGGATTTCAAGAATCAGTTCGCTGACAAGCAAGGGCTGCCATTTCGGCAGTATGCCCGGTTCTGCCCCCAAGGTCGGCCGTGGCACCTGGACTTCCGTGGCGTATCGCCAGGGAGGTTTGACATGCGACTGCCTGGCGAAGATTCGTTTTGATTCGTGCGCGAAGCAGTATCAGTATTTGAAGGAGAAGAATCTTATCTTCAACTGCAAGTTGACCGGTGGTGTGGGTCGTCAGCCCTTCACCAAGAACTGCAAGGCATAAAGCAGACGCAGACGCGCGAGTATTTATATATACCATAATTATATACATACAATACAATTATGGTAAACAGTAAAGTAGCGCGTCGTGTATTATTTAACAGCACTGGTCCAACCAACGCAATCCATACCGATACCCAGCACGGAGGCGGTGATAAGAAAGGCGGCGCTGTCCCTGCTGGAACTGGACAGATACGTAGCTTCGCAATGAGAAACACAATTGCCGAACCCGCCAAGAATAAGGCGTTTGTTTTTCGATTCACCGAGAGATTGAATCCTGCGAGACACTCGGGTCCGAAATTATAGATTCCATTCCATTCCATTTCATTACATTACATTACATTACATTACATAAAACGATTTTCATAGTATAACTATACTTGATACTATGAAAATAGAAACGGATTTAAAACTTGATTTTAGCGATGTTCTCTTTCGTCCAAAGCGTTCATCACTTTCATCGCGTAGCGAAGTCGACCTTACCCGAGAGATTATCTTTAAAAATGGAACCAAGTGGTGTGGTATCCCAATCATCGCATCAAATATGGATACAGTAGGCACATTTGAAATGTATAAGGTTCTACACCGATACAAAATGGTTACGTGCTTCCACAAACATTACAGTATCTCTGAATACGCGGATGCTGTAAATTCGTTACACCTTGACCGCAATTATTATATGATAAGCACTGGTATTACAAAACCCGATGAAGAAAAGTTAGATAAAATCATTGAACTTCTTGACCCCCTTTTTGTATGTATCGATGTCGCGAATGGATATATGAAAGCGTTTGTAGAATTTGTTTGTAAAATACGAACGAAATATCCGCAACTGGTGATTGTATGTGGAAATGTCGTATCACGAGAAATGGTGGAAGAACTTATTATGAATTGTGGAGCAGATATCGTAAAAGTTGGAATCGGCAGTGGAAGTGTATGTATTACACGTCTTCAGTCGGGGGTTGGTATGCCACAGTTATCAGCAGTGATAGAATCAGCAGATTCAGCCCACGGATTAAATGGTTTTATTGTTTCGGATGGTGGATGCACAACACCAGCAGATGTAGCAAAAGCATTCGGAGGTGGCGCGGATTTTGTAATGATTGGGGGGATGTTGGCTGGTCACGATGAATCAGGTGGAAACATTGTTGAAGATACAACAACTGGTGAAAAATACAAACTGTTTTATGGGATGTCAAGTTTGACTGCGATGGAACAATATCACGGTGGAGTTGCGTCACATAGGTCAGCAGAAGGAAAAACGGTAAAGATACCATATCGTGGTCCAGTTGAAAGCACTGTTCTCGATATATTAGGCGGTATACGTTCAACGTGCACCTATATTGGCGCAAAACGCGTGAAAGATGTTCCCAAATGCACGACTTTTATTCGAGTAACGAATCAAGTGAATCAAGTATATTCTGGAAAAGAACATAAGGCATAAATTATGTCAATATGTATTGATTGATGCACAATGTTAATTAAAATTGATTGTCGTGAAAAAGAATTGTATGAGTTGTTACAACAATCAAAAGCACCCACCCCCATCGCACCACCACACCCTGAACCCGATTTCTACTTGATGGACCTAGGTGATGGGATGACAATGAAAGTTCCTTTACCAAAGAAATCTCTCGGAGGCGCGAGCACAAGTGTCGCGAAGAAGCGAAAGACCGGAACATCCGTCGTCGCATCGACCGTCCACGAAATCAAATCCGAGAGATTGCCACTTGGTGATATTATTCTTCACGACCCCATTTCAGACAAAGACATTGTGCTCTTCGAGAGAAAGACACTGAACGACCTCGCAGCAAGTATTCAAGATGGGAGATATAAAGAGCAATCGTTCCGTCTCTCGGAAGAAGCCGTATCCCCCACATCAGGTCTCGCCACTACTCACAATATCATCTACATCATTGAAGGCGACCTCCATCATTACGATGACCGACATAGCCGTATCACAAAAACAGCCCTTCAAAGCGCAATGGTCTCTCTTCTTTATTACAAAGGATTTTCAGTTGTGCGCACGATGAATCTAGGAGAAACTGCGGATTTCATAATTCATTTTGCGGATAAAGTGGCAAAGGAGGGTCTAGCCGATTCGGCGACGACGACGACGACGACGTCTGCGACCGTGGCTGGATACAGCGAAGTCGCCGCCAAGAAAGAGAAGCGAGACTACATCACGCGAGAGAATATTGGCGAGATTATGCTCGCACAAGTTCCGGGAGTCAGTTCTAAAATCGCGGCGGGGATTCTCTCGAAATACGGCGGTTCACTCTACGACTTTTTAGCAGATTTACATCGGAAAATCAATGATTATGAAGAAAGTCTCTCACCGGAGTTGTCGCCACCTTCGCCTGCATCCGCACCCTCACCCGCACCAATGAATAAAAATAAACTCAAACACGTATCAGAGTGTTTCGCGGATATTGCGATGGACGGTAAACGTGGTATCGGAAAGGCGACAATCGAAAAACTGTGTTATTTTTTATCGTGATAATGTAAGAGATATTGTGCGATGCAGGGTTCGCCTCCTAAATCACCGCCTCAGTCATCGCCTCAGTCATCGCCCCAGTCACCTCCTGTGTCACCAGAAATAGAAATATCAGATAGTATCGGGTTATCTCACAGTCAAATAGAGTCGCCAACGCGAGAATCATATAATGAATATTTTCTATTTCATTCCGGAATTGACGATAGTTCCGACCAAGATACGTGTATGCTCAAAATGTTTTCAGACGGTAAAATCATATTTATTCGTTATTCATTTACATTATTATGCCATAAACCGAACAACTTGGATGTTATCACAGGACTTTCGCAAGATGAACAAGAAATAATATATAAAAATGACGATGGCGCCATTGTAAGAACAAGATTAGGAACAGATGATTTTAGTGCTTGTCCACCACACCAAAGTATCACTCTTTCAGATATCCCCGAAATAAAAAGTGGACAACGCCTTATAAATTACGACGAATTAATGATTCAAGGATTTATGCCTAAGGTAAGAAAGTTCTTTTCACGTGAGTTTGATGAAACGGCTTCGGTTGTAAGTGGTTCGTCTGGTATTACTGAAAACGCACAAGGTCAGCCCGTACTTCACACGATGACAACACGAAGTCACACGATGACAACACGAAGTATGAATCCAATAGAGCAGGAATATTATAATTTATCCGAAATTATAGTAAGTTTGTATGGGTTATCTGACGCAATACAAGTTTCATTAGGAAAGTTACACAATTCTTTAAATACCCGGAGTGACACAGCCGAAAATGGCAATAAACCATTTGAAGATATCGTTTGTGACGCAATGGCCCCGTTTTGCGCTCCATCAAGTAGAATGGGTGATAGTAAGTCATTTGACCAATGGTTAGAGACTTCAGAGGCCGATAAAAAAAAAATGTTGATGTGTTTAAAATCCGCATATGTATCGCGCGCCGAAAACTCGTGTAAGGTTCACGATAAACCTGAAGTTGTGATTTTACAGAAAATGAACGAATTGTATTTGAGTGATATTCGTCCGTTTTTAATATGGCGAAGCTCTGGAAATCTTGAAGGTATATTAAATGAAATGGACCAAGTATTCAGTAAACATTTCAGAATATATATGGAATCAACAAAAAGCGCCAGTGGAGGTGTAAGTCAAGAAAAGTGCCGATTGGCCATCACTGATTATCAAACTATTTTTGCCGAAGCAATGGATCAAATGGAATGCCCAATACCAAGATATGACCGATTAGGTGAAATGGTCCGAACGCGGTCATCCAGATTAGAAAAGACCTTAAAAAATGCGAATCTTGGGTTTAATGAAGGTATGCAGGCACCCGACGCAGAAGAAAACGTCGCAACTTCAATGGTCAGTAATGCGCAAGCATTAGTATGTGACGCGATCAATCACGCGGATTTTACTGATAATAAAATAATAGCACACTTGAATAGTAGTGAAATTGACGCGGCAAGATTATCCTTGGATATTCAACTCCACGGACAACTTCGTCCGTTGGTAATATTGATTGAACATCCTGACTACAGCGATGATAAAAATGTGTGTTCGGCGATATTACCAATACCTTGTGATTTTAGAGGAGATTTTCCACCGCCACCAACGTTACGAACTCTAAAAATCCGTGAATTACACGAAGGAGATGGTGGATTATTCGTATTTCTTTCTATTCCGTGGTTTGAAGTAGATCATTATAGAAGCGAATGGTTCTCAAACCTAAAAAGAGACGATAAATCAAAAGTAATACGACCCATTATTTGTGTGTATAAAGTAACCGAAACGTTTCCACCTAATGAAGGATATGAAGATGCGTTAAGAAATTTACATAACGAATTTATCCATTACTTGACTAGCGAACAACAAATTCTGGCAAGTTCGAATAGACGGTTATTTGAAAATTGTCGTGTTCCAAAAGTAAAACCAATTATAATGCGTCAAGGTATTCAATACAGTTTCGTATTTGGAATTAGTACAACAAAGAGCGGTGTGTCAAATAATTTAACGTTAGCACTTATTTTACCACACTTGAGCGAAGGTGGTGGCGAAAAATGTTTTAGAGGAACGTGTGACGCACGAGAATGTATTCGTTTATTAAACCATAGTGGTTGCAGTTACTTACACGAACGTCATTTTACACTAAGAAATGCACTACTCCTCAGCTTAACCAAGTTGAATTTTTTACTAGGATTAATCTTAAAAGAATATGGAGACAGCACAAAGGCAGTATGTGCTGAAATTATGAGGTCATACGGGATTTCAAGTATTCTGGCATCAGTAGATTGGTGTTTGTTATTGCGACAGTATGAAGGAGTTGGTGCGTTCAGAACAGACAAATTATTTAAAATTACCGGAACAACTGAATTAAAAACAATTTCTCCGGAAGAAATTCGTAAAATCGCAACACTGCAAGCACTAATTATGTGTTATGCTCGTAAGGATGAATTAAATAGCGGTAATATTAGTGCCCAACTAGCGCTACTACAAGGAAATGAAACGAATAGCAGAGAAGCTGCTATAAACGCATATAGAATGTTTCAAAGTAGTATTCAAGTTAAATTAAATAGACGTATTATTGAGCCGCTTGAAGGTTTGCTCGAACGATATCGGGGCTCCAATTCAATTGAGATATTATCAGACTATTGCGAATTTGTATTATTTCACAGTAAACTTCAAACTACTAATTTTTTAGTAGATGAGGATAGATTTGTGTCTATGATATCCAAACCAGTAACATCACACGGACGTCATATTTGTCACGATATGTTAGATTTTTTTGAGAAGTATGTTATTGATACACGAAAGATTGATAGTTTTGAATATGAACGAATGAAGTTGATTCATACAAAAGACACAAAAACAATAGAGAATTTGTTAACCAAAATACATAATATTCCTTTGAATAATCCATACATAATGCAACGTGTAAATTCTTTAAAAACAGGCAATTCAGCAATGGAAACAACAAAAGAATCTATAAAAAAACAAATTGAGTCTGATATGATTGGTATTTTTTCGAATTGTTCATTATTTGAATTATTGTTATTGGTGAATCATTTTAATAAAAACGTGTCAAATTTTAATTTTAAAACATCAAGTGAAGAAGTTGTTGCAACAACTCCTAGACAAGAAGCTAATTCTAAAATACCGCCATTTAATGTAGCTGATATAAAAAGGTTGTTAAACCCATCTTTGTGGACGTTATTTCACGAGTTTTTTGGAGCCGAATGTGGTGTTACTGATTTTACAAGAAATACACACGTAAGTAAAATAGCAACTGTTATTCAAAATGCGGGATATACTTACTTATCGCCTGAACATATTGCTGGTCTCAAGGCACCTAAAAACCCAATACAAACACCGCTAAATACAGATACTGGAGATGCCTACAAAAAGACCAATATGAAAGGATTAAAAAGTTCAGCACGACAAAGTCCGGCACGACAAAGTTCGGCACGACAAAGTTCGGCACGACAAAGTCCGGCACGAAAAAGTTTGGCACGAAAAAGATCGGCACGACAAAGTCCGGCACGAAAAAGTCTAGGACTAGCGCAAAGTCGTAAAAATTTGCAAAGTCAAGGGCCAGCAAAGAGGAGGTATTCGCAAAGTCAAGGGCTACAAAGTAAAACAAAGAAGCGTAAGACTAAAGGTGGTTCACGCCAAAATACATACAAAATAAGTTATAAAAGGAAGATACATAAAACACAAAAACATAATCGTCATAACCATCAATAAATCAATAAATAAATAATCTAATTCTATTTCAGTAATAGATTATTTACAATCATATATACCAATCATACAATGAATTCCGACAACACCGATACTCTTGCCAAATACGTGGTTTTAGGCATATTTATCATCCTCGCACTCGTCGCCATCCAGTATATATTTCGTAATCAACTCGGGATGATTGAAGGTCTCGCGAACCGAAATTCCAAAAAAGGCGTCAGCGAACCACTCGACGATGAAAATGACGGCGATATTATCACCATTGCCAAACGTCAGGAAGAATTCGCAACCAAGACGCAGAAATCTCTGAATATGGACTCGCATTACAATCATTACAATAAAATCATCGAGAATATGGACCAGTGGGTCAATGCCAAAATCGTGAATTCTCTCAAGAACGTCTCTCGGGAAGTTCACGGCGAAGGCAAAATGGAGGATATCATCCGGCATATGAATGAGTTGAACACGATGAATAAATTCAAGGTGACGCTGGAGGAGTGTGCGAGGTATATCGATTCCTCGTGAAAAGTCGTTGCGCGCCCTTCGGTTGCTCCACTTCTTTTCACTCGGAGTTTTCCTCTATATCAATCCTCACTCTTACGTCATCCGAGTTTCTCTCTCGTCCGATTATTCCGCTTCACTCCGTTCGCTCCATAACTCCCTCGTTCGGGCTTCGCTTGTTCTCATCCGTCGTCCATCTCACGAATATTGCCCGCCTGTCGTATTTGTCATTTATGTATTCTCAGAAAGATGTTGAATCGTTGAAGACCCGAACGAGGAAGTTACGGAGTGAAGCAGAATAACGGACGAGAGAGAATTCACCACAATATCTTACGACTCAAGTTATTCGCGGAGTATTTATTTCTCCGCCAATTTCCACGCATTCCGCTAGTTCGCGTGAGGTAAGCCTTGCGACGAATCTGATTACGATGTCGTGTGAAATCCTGGTATCCAATTTGACCGAAGTGTATCCATTTATTATGATTTGGGTCAAATATTTTGTATTTCTTCTCCGGTTTATCCGATGGATATAGTTTTGCGGTTTTTCCCAAATAACGATACGCCATTTTTTGGGCGATACGTGGGTTTGAATATCGCAGTAATTTTTTTGTAAATACAACACGAGGACGATGCATTCCTTGATTTCAGTATATAATAACTTAAGAAAATCATTTGTCAACCGTCCCATTTACCACGACATAATACAGTGTAAGTGCTACTGCGGTTCCCGACATTACGTGCCACGCTGAGTGTAACGGCGCAAACCCCATTCGGTCCATAAAAAAACATGTAATCCCGACGAGGGTGAGTGTTAGAATCGTGTATCCATAATACGACTTCATCCGCGTATATGACAGTAGCGCAAATGGAAACACTGCGCCCATTAGAAGTATCACGATGCGTGTAATATAGCGCCACGCATTCAATTGAACGACGCCAAGCAGCAGCAACGCACCAATTTGCGTGACGACGTCCACGCCAAACACCGTCATTGACGCCGAAGCATACAAAAACGACGCGAAGAAGCAATCCACGCACCCCACAATTTCAACTAAACACGCGTGGTATATTGCCGAGCATAACATCACCACTACGGCTATCGCGACCGAAAAATGGATATACGCAGGCCACTCCTTCATCTCTCGCCATTCCGAAGACCAATCTTCTTCTTTCACGAAATAAAGAAGCAGACTACTTCCATAAAACACGGATGTAAGAAAGCACCAAAACTCTGCGATATTTGGATGAACCTGGTATTTCGTTTCCATCGTCGTGATTTCCGCGGTATCAAACGGCGCGCATTTACACGGGTGGCCGAATATACAGCGAATCAACGACCAGGATTCGGGTTCGGATTCGGGCGCGGGCGCGGGCGCGGGCGCCGCCGTGGCCTTCGTCTCGGTGAGGTGTATCGTTGGCGATACACGCTCCACTTCCGCAATCATTTCGTCCATCACCTTGCGTGTAACTGTGCTTACGAAGTATTCTTCGGTGATATACGGGCATTCACGCCAGCACATTGTCCCGTCATAATCCCACGACACTGCTTTTTCTTTCCCGCCGGTGCCGACCCGGTCGTCCAAAAACACCTCCCAACATTCGCCACCATCGCCCCACCCACGTCGTTCACTTCGCAGCCACTTTCCCGCATACGTGAACCCTTTATTCGTGAAATACCGCCAATCCTTACGCCCCAGCGCCGGAATAAACTCCCACGACTTCCGTGTCGCATACGTATACTCATAACGCTTGCCCAGCGAAAATCGGCCGTCGGGCAGCGGTATACGATAGCATTCGATTTCTTCGGGGTGTGAATGTGGATGCGAATCCGTCATTTTAGTAATATGTATATATCGTAAAATCCATTTATACGATATACTTTCAGATATGCCGCGATTACGCCGCCGGTCTGCGCGCCTTCCCGATTTCAACATCCTCGCCTCGCCCTCGCGAGACCGCATCCCCCGCATATCTCGCGCTGCGATATTTCTCGCTGGCCACCGGAATTTTCATTGGCAACAATGCGGACGTATCCGACCTCGCAGCATCCGGACGAGTTCGGTCGGCATACGCACCCGACGCAACAACGGATTCTGAAAATCGGATGCCACCCCAGTTTGAGTCCATCGGGTTGTCGCTATATTTCATCGTGAGTTCCTTCTCTCGAAACGCCGCGTCGTGATGCGTATAATCCCCCATATTAAAATTCAGAGGGTCAAATCCGTCATACATCTCATTATTAAACGGGGGATTATCGCGAGAGGCATCCATCATTTGGACGAGCGCAGCAGGTGCGGGTGAATAAGGAACGTTTGCCGAGAGCCCGCCCTGTAAATCGGTGGGAGAAGGTCGCATCTTGTATACGGCGTTACCTTGTGCGTCATATGAATATTGTAAGAACAATACGGGGCAGCGAATTCCGCGTCCTTGAAGCCAATCCATAAATTCGGAATAGTCGTCTAAACTTTTAAAACGGATGGGGTTGACACCGGGAACTTTCTCCACCTTGGAGTTGTAGAGGAAGATTTCACTCCCGTGTTGGATGAGAATATTGGGGCATCGGTCGGTGTTCTCGCCGGTGACGGCGAACCCTTCGGTCGTTCCTGCTTCGTCGGGTGTCGCGGTCTTTTGAAGCTTCCGCGTCTCCACTACATCCGATTCAATATTGATAAACCCCTCTGGAACTGCGGCGTGATTCGTTGGTGTTGTAAATGTAATATATGCGCCGGTTAAAAACAAAATCACAATCAATACAGGCCACGCCACGATTGTCACGTCGCGAATTTGTTTCCACACAGTGACCTCTTTTACAATTTTGTCGATATTTTGACGAAGATAGTTCATTATAGCTTTTCGAACGATTGTTAGAATATTTATATAATACCGATATAATATCGTTATAATACCGTTATAATATCGTTATAATATCGTTATAATCTATATAAAGAATGATTGAATTAATCGACGTGACAAAACCAAAGCATCTTGCTCACTTAAATGCTGTCGCCAAACAAGCGCACGACCACCCGGAAACACACGGACTTCTCGTGAAAATCTATGCGGATTGGTGTGGACATTGCCAGAATATGAAAGACGATTGGTCACGACTTACTGCGGAACTAAAGCAGCATTACAAGTGTAAGCGCCCGGATTGTGTCCTTACAATTGCGAATATCCGCGCAACAACTTTAGGACCAAACGACCCAATACTTAAGAATACCGAATACATACCTAAAGATATTCAATCCATCCCACAGATTATGTATATTTCTAAAGGTGTGCGTAGTTTAGAATATACCAATGAACGCGTTTATTCCGAGATGCTAAAATGGGTTGTTTCACATCCCGACTTCACATTAGTGCGTAAGGAAATCAATACAGCAACAACCAACACAGAAGCATCAGTTTCGCATAAACATAGCAACAATGTATTAAAAGGATTAACGAAAAAAGCGCGCACCAAATTCAGAGAGTTTCACCGCGACACATTAAAAAGGTTTCATAAAGAGATGCGACGTCAACATAAGAAGAGTGTTAAAAACCGAATGCCAACACCTGTTGCCAATCACAAAAATATAAAAAATAGTAAAGGATACATTCCGGCTTATTTAATGTAAAATTATATATAAATTATATATATACAGCAATACAGTTTACCTAGTATGTCTTATCAGTTAACGGTATGTCCTACGGCATACCTAATTCTTATACTTATAATCGTATCCAATATATTGGATAGTTATTTAGTGATTCGTTACAATTTTCACAAAAATAATAATGTTATTTTAGGATTATCATTAATTATAACAGTTGCTATATCGGTTTTGTTGATATGGATTGCCAATAATACATGTAACAAATACGTTTGGGTTTCTTGGATTATTATATTACTGCTTATAATAAATATATATGATTCAATAATGTTATTTGTTGACCCAAAAAAACGTGAAAAAGTTCTTTCAGAAATAAACGAATATGATAATGTAATACGTGTAAATTCACAAGTCCGAAAAAGTTTATGACCTGATATTAAGATACTGTTTGTAATTCAAACACCAACGATATTTGAATATTGGTAATAATTATTTTTTATAATATATAATTTGTAACTATATGTTAGAAACTACATTATTCCACTAGGTTAGTATGCTATCAAACATTTCAGTATGCCCGATGGCGTCACTCGTCCTGACCCTCGTAGTTATCATCAATATTCTAGATATTTATTTAGTAGGATTTCAATTTGCGTTTATTGTCACGAATCTCTTGATTTCCGTATTCTTTGTTTGGCTCACAAACAAAACGTGCGATAAATATCAGTGGGTGTCTTGGTTGATTACTGCGTATTTCGTGATTTGCATCATTGGTGCGATTACAATTATATCCAATCCAGAGAAATACAAAATAAACGCAACTAAAGGTATTCTTGAAGGAAATGTTCCTTGCGCTAGGGGTAAAAATCCTGTAAGAGGATGTTGTGGACAGCGCGACAGTTCGGGTAGAATGTGTCGAGGTGCTTGTTGCCCGCCTCAAAGAAATGGTTGTTGTCAATGATATAGAATATCATTATAGTTCATATAATAAACCAATATTTACTTCATTATATGACATAATTATAGTTAGGTCATATATTATACAATAAAATGATAAAATTGAAATAAAGAAAACAATGAAATTAAACACACATCAAGAAGTATTACTAAAACCAATATGAGAAAATTTAAGATAGTGAAGAAGAACACAACATCAACCCCGCGCCAAAGTGACACCGACACCGACACTTACGCGGATGCGAACCCAAAATTCCGACTAATCGACTTTAATGTATATGATTGTGTCCCTGATACGAATACGCACTCATCCGCATCTGATAATAGCAGTGGAGGAAGTGATGACAGTTCAGTCGCATCGGGTGACAGCGGTGGCGGTGGTGGCGGTGGTGGTGGACGACGTCACCGCGGACAGGAAGGAGAATGGTCAACAACTGATACCAATGAATTCCGCATCCAGATGTTCGGCATCAACGAACAAGGCGAAACCTGCTCCATCTTCGTAGATGATTATCACCCCTTCTTCTATGTCAAGGTAGCCGACCACTGGACAAATGCTACCAAATGCGCCTTCATCCGCGACATCAAAAAGAACTTAAAGAGCAAATACTACGAAAACAGTATTCTCGCAGACAAATGCGAAATCGTGGAGAAGCGCAAACTCTACGGGTTTGACGGTGGGAAGAATCATAAGTTTGTCCTGATCGTATTCAAAAATACCACGGTGATGAACCGGGTGAAGAATCTCTGGTATCACGATATCTATACTCCGCGTGATGGGAAGACGCGCGCACTGAAACCTGATGGATACCAATTCGCAAGCACGAACACGTATATCTATGAAGCCAATATACCACCCATCCTGCGTTTCTTCCATATCCAAAAAATCAGTCCATCTGGTTGGGTCACCTTCTCCTTGAAGAAAACGCGACTTATCGAGAAATACACGACGACGTGTCAATATGAATACCGACTATCCTTTGAAGACATCATCCCGCTCAATGAAAAAGAGACAGTTGTTCCTTACAAAATATGTAGTTTTGATATTGAAGCAAGCAGCAGTCACGGTGACTTTCCCATCCCCGTAAAGTCCTATAAGAAACTGGCGACGAATATTGTCGACGCGGTATTTGCGAAGAAAGCAGCGCACGCTGCGGTTGCCGACGAAGACATTACCGATGATGAATTGACGCATATGATTTATACTGCGTTTCAGTATTCGTATAAGAATCAGCCGGTCTACCCTGGTATTGAAACGGTCTATCCGAAACGCCGACCCAAAGAGGTGGATATGACGCGTTTATGTCGTCTCGTATGTTCCAAGGAACTCAGGCACCTTATCAAACAGGAGGTCGTCGCGCAAGAAAATACGATAGAACAAATCTTCCTTCAAATGGCGGCGACGGCGAAAGCCGAAGCAGTGAAGGCAGCAGAGGCCAAGGCGGCCGGTGGCGGTGGTGGTGACGACGACAGCGACGATAATGGTGATAGCGACAGCGACGAGGGAGACCGCGCGCGAGGTGACGGCGACGTAGACGAAGATATAGTGTCGTCGGGGACAACCGCGACAGCGACGTCAAAGACCAAGTCGTCGTCTGCTAATGGCGCCGCCGGAACGCCCGACCTCTCCGTCAAACTCACCACATTATTAAACAACCCAAAACATACACGTGAAGAAAAAATCAAGATTGTCAGCGATACGCTGGGTTCCATTTTCCCCAAAGTCGAAGGCGATAAGGTCACATTTATCGGGTCTACGTTTGTGAAATACGGACAAAACAGTAACCGCCCCTACCTCAATCACTGTATCGCCCTGGATACGTGCGACAACCTCCGCGACGAAGTTCCGAATTCCGAAATCGAATCCTATACGACAGAAACCGACGTTCTCTTAGCGTGGATGCGTCTTATCCAGAAAGAAAATCCAGATATTATTATCGGGTATAACATCTTTGGTTTTGATTACCAGTTTATGTTTCGGCGCGCAGTTGAAACAGGATGCTATGAAGACTTCTTGAAATTATCGCGCAACCGGGACGAAATTTGTGCGAATGCGGGGGGTAGCGGTGGCGGTGGTGGTGGTGGTGGTGGCTACGTGAACCCAAATACTGAAATCACTGCCGATAATGTCGCGATAGAACAAACCAAAATCACCCTCGCCAGCGGTCAATACGACCTTCATTATATCAAAATGACTGGACGACTCCAAGTGGATGTCTACAATTATTTGCGCCGTGATTTCAATCTCTCGTCGTATAAGTTGGACGACGTCTCAAGTTACTTCATCGGTGACGCAGTGAAGAGTGTGGAATACGACTCCGCCACAGACACGACCCGCGTCGCCTCCGGGAATTTGCTCGGACTTGAAGTCGGAAATTATGTCAAATTTGAACAGACGAATCATTCTACAGACGTTTACAAGGACGGTCACAAATTCAAAGTCATCGCCATCACCGCGCTGTGTTTCACCGTTCAAGGATGCGCGACACCTGATATGAAAACAATGGTGCGCTGGGGTCTCGCGAAAGACGATGTATCGCCGCAAGACATTTTCCGGATGACGAAGGAAGGTCCCAAAGAGCGAGCAGTCATCGCGAAATACTGTATTCAGGATTGTAACTTAGTCCATCATCTGATGAACAAAATCGATATTCTCACAGGTTATACCGAGATGGCGAAAATCTGTAGCGTCCCTATCAGTTTCCTCGTTATGCGCGGGCAAGGCATTAAACTCACGAGTTATGTTGCGATGAAGTGTCGTGAGAAAAATACACTGATGCCGGTCATAGACAAAGACCGGAGTGAGTCGGGGTATGAAGGCGCGATTGTTCTGCCACCCAAATGCGGACTCTATCTGGACAATCCAGTTGCGTGTAATGACTATTCGTCGCTGTATCCTTCATCAATGATTAGCGAGAATCTCTCACACGATAGCAAAGTATGGACGAAGGAATACGACAATGACGGTAACCTCATCCGCGAGACGGGGGAGCAATGCTATGATAATCTGCCCGGATACAAATACGTGGATATTACATACGATACCTACCGGTGGACGCGCCCGAAATCCGCGACGAAGACTGCCGCCGCTGCGGTGAAAGTGAAATGCGGAACGAAAGTGTGCCGTTTTGCGCAATTCCCAGAAGGTGAGAAGGGAATTATGCCCGCGATTCTGGAAGAACTCCTTCTCGCACGTAAGACGACGCGCAAACTCGCGGAAAAACAGACCGACCCGTTTATGGCGAATATCCTGGATAAGCGACAATTGGGTTATAAGGTGACCGCAAATTCATTATATGGACAGTGTGGTGCGAAGACAAGCACATTCTATGAAGTGGATGTTGCCGCATCAACCACTGCGACGGGACGTAAACTCCTCACCTATGCGCGCCGTGTCGTCGAAGAAGCATACGGTGATATTCTACTGCCAACTTCACATCCGAAATATCCCATAGTTCATTCCAAGGCGGAGTATATCTATGGCGACACAGATAGTGTGTTCTTCACGTTCAACCTTGCTACGCCAGAGGGCGTCCCTATCCGCGGGAAAGACGCGATTGAAATCACGATTGAACTTGCGAAGCAAGTGGGCGATTATTCGTCGAAGTTCTTGAAAGGACCGCACGCGTGGGTTTATGAGAAGACGATATGTCCCTTCGCGCTTCTACGAAAGAAGGGATATGTTGGTATCTATTATGAGCAGAACCCCAATAAAGGGAAACTGAAGAGTATGGGTATCGTATTGAAACGCCGCGACAATGCGCCAATTGTGAAGGAAATCTATGGCGGGATTATCGATATTCTGATGAAGGAGCAAAATGTGGACTGTGCCATCGCCTTCTTGCGCGAGAAACTCCAGTATATGATTGACCAGAAATGTCCGATAGAGAAACTCATTATTACAAAGTCGTTGCGGTCGGATTATAAGAACCCGCAACAAATCGCGCATAAGGTTCTCGCGGATAGAATGGGTGTGCGCGACCCTGGAAATAAACCGAATACGGGCGACCGTATTCCGTATGCGTATATTCACAATGATGCCAAAGGCGCGCTACAGGGCGATAAGATAGAACATCCGGATTATATACACGCGCAGAAACTTCAGTTGAATTATTCATTCTATATTACGAATCAGATTATGAAACCTGTTCAACAATTATTCGCTCTTGTCTTGGAGCAATTGCCGGCGTTCCAGAAGAAGAAGGGGCGATTCTTGGATGCGGTGGAGACGGTGGCGTCGACAATAGACGACCCTGTAAAGCGCGAGAAAAAAATAACAGAGATGCGACATAAAGAGGTGAAATCGCTGTTATTTGACGAGTTCTTAGTGAAGGCGGAGAATCTGAATAAAGGGAACCGCGCGATTACGGATTTCTTCGGTGGAGGCGGAGCACGGGCGAAGGGAGGAGTATCGGTAGGTAACAACAAGAAATAAAAATGTAAGTGAAAGTGGTAATTTATTTTTATTCCACTTCCATAATATCGTCATCATCCTGGTGGTCCTGGTGAGATGCTGCGCGACCTCCACTACCGGTCCCGGACCCGTTTCCATTCCCGGTGCCTATTCCTGTGGTCAAACCAACTATCGTGTTCACAATTTCACGATATAGTTGCTCTTCTGTATAATTTGCGGAGGGTGCGTCATATGAAAAAGTAATATGGTTATTATCTACACTATCAATCGTGACATTTTGGAGCGACTGTAATGGACCTAGATTTGCTGAAGGTTGATAATCGCGAATATCCCGGCGACACAATGGGCACGTTGAATGACTATTAAACCATTCTCTCAAACTATCACGATTGAAGATGTGATTACAACTGCGTATCATTGTAATTTCACTCGTATCATTGAATTCATCACGAGATATAGGACAAGTTGCATTGACAGGACTAATGATATTTCCAAATACAGAATTTAAAGTGGCATTGTGTATTTGTTCGTTGGTAGGTGGACCTGGTAGACGATTCGTTATTGGAGCGATGCCTCCAGCTCCGGTCCTTACTGTAGCTCCCACTGTTGGTCTAGCAATCACACTTGGAACATTATATAACATTGAAAATAGATTTGGTCGTATACTACGAGCATTACGGTCTGCTTCTGTAGAAATGTATCTTGATAATAAACGCGGATAGATATCATTTATACGCGGCTGCGGCTGCGGCTGCGGTTGCGGTTGCGGTTGCGGCTGCGGTGGTAGTCGCCCGTATCTACGACGCATTGTCTCCGAATGTTGAAAAAAATATCTCTGACGTTCCGTAGCACGCGCGATATTCTCTCGCAATGTTTGTTCCATACGCGAATATAATGTTGCCCCGTTCACTAGAAAATCGCTATACCGTTGAACAAGGGACGTATACTCATCCATATAAAGTTGCTCGTCTTCTACCGCATTATAATACTGGTTCACGTTAAATCTCTCAAGGACAGATTCTTCATTGTTATGCCGGGCATCCGCAGCATCCGCAGCATCCGCAGCATCGTAATGATATGTAGATTCACGTCTTCTTACGAATACTCCTGATAAATCTCTCGTCGACATTGAATCAATACATGTATAATTATGATACGTTCTATATCGGTTTCATTCTATTTCATTTCATTTCATTCTGACTTAAACATAATTGTATACAATGATACAACGTTTTATTGTATAGTATGAACCACGAAAGGTTTCCTGATTTTATAGATAAAGGCATCACTGGTTTGATGAACCTCGGTAATACGTGTTTCATCAATTCTTGCCTTCAGGCTCTCTCACACACCTATGAACTCAACCGATTCTTAAATGACGAAAAATATAAGAAACGTCTTACAAAGAAACCGGATGCGATATTATTAAGCGAATGGGATAAACTTCGCACACTGATGTGGAGTGAGAATTGTATTGTCTCGCCTGGTGGATTCATTGTAACAATACAACAAATCGCACGCCTGAAGAACCAAGAAATATTCACACAATATTCGCAAAACGATGTCCAAGAATTCCTCGTTTTTATGTTGGATTCATTTCATATGGCGCTTGCTCGCGAAGTTCAAATGACTATCATTGGGAATGTTAATAATGAGAAAGATCTCATAGGACATAAGTGCTACGAAATGATGAAGAGTATGTATACAAAAAATTATTCGGAGATGTTAAATTTATTCTACGGAATACAAATGGCAGTGATTACAGATATTCATAGTGGCGAAGTATTGAGTTCTTCACCTGAACCGTTTTCCATCATTTCTCTCTCCATTCCGATTGTTGAGATTCCAGAAACTGGAAAAACGCGGATACCGACACTAATTGATTGTTTTCATCATTATTGTAAAAGTGAAATAATGGAAGGAGATAATGCATGGTTCAATGATACGACGCAAAAATATCAAAATGTGAAAAGGGGAATGATGTATTGGAGCCTACCAAATATAATGATTATTGATTTGAAGCGGGTTCAATATACAGAAAGAGGACCTGTAAAAATAACAATTCCAATTGAAATTCCAATACATAACCTTGACTTGAGTTCATTTGTCAATGGATACAAACGCGATACGTATATCTATGATTTATATGCAGTGTGTAATCATCACGGTAGTGCAACTCGCAGCGGACACTACACCGCAACGATTTGCACCGCGAGTAATAAGTGGTATACCTTTAATGACGATAATGTGCGAGAGACGGAAATAAAAGGAGACACAATCACAAGTAATATGCCATATTGTTTATTTTATCGTAAACGACAACCTATTGCAACCGCGCCATAAATAAATGGCGCAAACCGCCGGCGATAATATACCAACAATATATAGATTACAATTCATTTGATATATAATGGCGCAACCCGAAACATCAACTCCCTCCCACCAATCATCGTCAGGGTCATCAGCACCGATTGCTTCACCTTCCAATGTAGGTTTAAGTCAAATAAGCAGTATATTTGATTGGATGGACGGCAAGATAGATGAATTCATCAATCCGCGTATGATTATTGTTATTTGCATTGTTCTTTTTATGGTATATTTTGTAATTAATGCTTTAGCCGGTGGTGGAACACCCGAAAATAACAATCCCGAAAACATCTTATTTGCTGATGTATCGATTCTCGAAATCTTCCTTTGGGCGATATTCATTGTTATCGTGCTTCTAAATGGTTTCCAGTATTTTTTCAATACAAACATCACGACAGAAATATCGAATCTTCTTTCTACCAAACCACAAATCACAATCTCTCAAACAGTTCCGGGTGAACCCGATGGGGTTGGCGCCGGCGCCGGTGATTTAGGCGGTGGTCCATCTCTCAAAATGCGTAAACAGGTTTTCCACATCCCGGCAAATGTATACGATTATGAAAATGCGAAGGCGTTATGCCAGGCATATGGTGCGCAACTCGCAAATATTGACCAGATGGAAGAGGCGCATAAATCTGGTGCGGAATGGTGCTCGTATGGCTGGTCAGATAACCAGATGATTCTTTATCCTACACAGAAATCCACGTGGGAAGAACTACAAAAAAGCACTGACCCGACGAAGAAGAATAGTTGCGGGCGTCCTGGTGTCAATGGTGGATATATGAGCAACGCAAGTATGAAAGCGGGTGTAAACTGTTACGGCCCCAAGCCAGAGATTAACCCAGCGTCATCTAAGTTGATGGCGAATATTCAGAATTACGAAGCCGGGAAGATGCTCGACCCGCTTCACGAAGCACGTGTTCAAGAAATGAGAGGCAAAATCAACGATATCGTCGTTGCGCCATTTAATAAAGGGGCGTGGTCGTTGTTGTAAAACAATAACATAAACGAAATGATTTATTATAAAATAAAACATTTCGCCACATTATATAAGCAAAATGGGTGATAATGTAATAGAAGACCTCAATAAAACATTCAAAATAACTTTTGATGATGGAACATATACATACAAAAGAGGAACAGATTATACAATGTCAACAGTAACAACACGCGAGCATATTTCCGCGATATTCGATAATAAAGAAAGTATGGTTATTTTGATTGAAATATATGTAGGTTGTGATATACCGTTTTATACAAATAATACAAATTTTATTAGTATCACCAATACCCTGGTAAACACATATTTTAATATAGGTTTACTATTTTCAAATCTACCAAAATTAGGGAATATCATAGTTGACCCAGCAAATATTTCATTTTCTTCTGTTGATGGTGTATTATTATCAAAAGATGGCACAAAATTATATGCATATCCACCTGGAAAAACACAAGAAACATATACAATACCAACAACAGTTACACAAATAAATAGTTTATCATTTATGAATACAATACATTTAAAAGAGCCAATCCTACCAAAGAATAATACTTTCACTGTATGGTTTGCCGCATTTGCGAACGCGACTGGTTTAACACGAATAACAATACCAGACAATATAAATACAATATACTCATATGGGTTTGCGTTTTGTAAAAAACTTTATAGTTTTACAGCATCAAAAACAAACAGAAATTATGCCGCCTTTTCGTTTTATAATTGTGAAAGCTTAACTACACTTAACATACCGAATAATTCTCTTGGAATCGTTGTCAAGTTTTTTGAAAGTTGTTTTCGAAAATGTAGTAATCTCCGTTCGATAACTCTTCCAGATACTACAGAATTTGAAATGTCTGGAAAGATGTTTTGGGACTGTATTAGTTTAGAAACAATTACAATACCAAATAGTGTAACTGTCATTCCGATGCTTGTCTTTAATAATTGTAAATCATTGTCAAGTGTTAATTTACCACATAGTTTACATACGATAGAATATGGTGCGTTTATGTTATGTTCATCGCTAACATCGGTCACGCTTCCAAATTCATTAATATATTTAAATGACTTGGCGTTCGCATTATGTCTTAGTTTAAAAACAATACATATTCCGAAATCAGTAATCATATTAGGTAGTGCTTGTTTAAATACATGTATCAATTTGGAAAGTGTAACATTTGAATTTGGAATTTCGTTAAACATATTGTATTCATTTACATTTTATAATTGTATAAAACTGAAATCAATTTCTATACCGCCAGGAGTTCATACAATAGAGGCTAATTGTTTTTCTGGCACATCGGCATTAACATCTTTCACTTTTCCTGAATCCATTCATAGTGTTGCGTCTAATGCATTTTCAAAAGCGCCTCTAGTGGATTTCACTACAATGAAACTGGTTACACCGACTCAATATAATAATCCTGGATTAATAAGTTTATACATACCATCTGTCTCTTTATTAACCCGTTTAGGTCTGAGTGAAGGGATTAATGCTACATTATATGGTGCCTCAAATGTAAATGTGATTTTGATGTCCGCGAGTGGGTATGTTCCAGTATCACCTGCTCCGGCGCCTGCTCCTGCGCCTGCTCCTACTCCGGGGCCTGCTCCGGCGCCTGCTCCGGCGCCTGCTCCGGCGCCTGCTCCGGCGCCTGCTCCTGCGCCTGCTCCTGCGCCTGCTCCTGCGCCTGCGCCTGCTCCTACTCCGGCGCCTGCTCCGGCGCCTGCGCCTGCTCCTGCTCCTGCTCCTGCTCCGGCGCCTGCTCCGGCGCCTGCGCCTGCTCCTGCTCCTGCTCCTGCTCCGGCGCCTGCGCCTGCTCCTGCTCCTATTCCTGCTCCTGCGCCTGCTCCTGCTCCTGCTCCTGCTCCTACTCCTGCTCCTGCGCCTGCTCCCTCTGGACCTATTGCGATTCCATCGTATACATCATTATACACGTATACACCATCAACATATTCTACATCATCGTCATCCGCAATAACAATACCACAATCAATACAACCTCAATCAATACAACCACAATCAACAGTAGCCACTAATTACAATAAAATATTATCAATACCGTCAAATTCACAACAACCGATTGTATCCAAAACAGAACAACCACACGACGGTAATCAGAGTTCATCGTCTGATTCAAAACTATGGTTTATACGATTATTAATCGTATTAGGTATGCTATCTGTAATTATAATTACGCTTACATATGTTTCATCCAGTAGAACCAAATCATATATTACACCCACAACGACCGCGGATATATCAAATCTATAATATTATACGTAAAATATTAGTATACGTGTAATATATATATTTAGTAATGTCGTCACTTTCGATGAATAAAGTGCGTGGGCGCGCGATTAACGCCAATACGCAAAACACGAACAACTACTCGATGTGGATGGAACCGCTTTCACATAAGGATTATCCAGTGACATATGTGGCAACGCCAACAGAGAACGCAGTGATTACATCCAATGGAGTGAAAAATGTCGTCGTCGCACAACCTGGACTCATCTACAATAACGTGCGTTTGGATGTATCCGGGTCAGTGAACCCGACGAGATGGACGACTGGACAGACAATAAATACGGTGTTTTTGGACGCATCTATGCCATTACTTAACCATATTGTTGGTTCTATTTCTAGTGGAACCATTGCGTATTATATTTACACACCCAAATCCAACAATTCTAGAATCATTGTGGAGTATAGTGCGTTATATGTGGTCGGGGGAAACACAAATAACACTGATAATCTTGTAGACTCATTTGAGTCTCAAATAACTGTTTCAGGAGTAAGTGACCCAATCGCAAAACGTCAACAATATTTCAGAAGTGGTGATGGGACTTCTAATCGTAGTAGCACGATTTTCCCAATCGCAGGTGCGTATGTTAATTCTGCTCTTACACCCATTCAATTCAATATAACATTATCGCGAATTAATGGGGATGACGTAATTACATTTTACAAAGCAGCCTTTGACGCGTGTATGAAAATCACCGAAATCGCATTGTAAATCTGTTTTCACGCGCCATTCCACCATTCCGTAAATAATACCACCCACATGGTCGTATTATTCCATTCCATTCCATTCCATTCCATTCCATTCCATTTCATTCCATCTTCCCCCGACGCGTCTTATTCTGTGACTTCTTGCTGCCGCCCCTGCCGCCTTTGTATCGCCTCGTCTTGACATCGTGTTGAATTCTCTCGGTTGGTGTAACCAATGACAGAAGAGTATCAAAAATATCATCCGGCACTGGTTTACGACGGGTGTTGTCGTCGTCGCTGTCGTCGTCGCTGTCGCTGTCGTGATTTCCAGAACGTGGTGTTGAACCCGTAACATCTTCCTCTGCGACTACAGAGCTAGCATACTGCCTCGGGCGAAATAGCGCCGGCATCATAAATAACCCAGCCGGAACGGCTAAATCGCGAAAAAGGTCACTGAACTTTTCAGGGATAAAATGGTCGGTTCCAGCGCCGCCAACGCCGCCTCCATTGCCACCGCCGCCGGTCATTCCACCTTCCGTGTCATCAAGAGAAACAAACAACGGCATTTTATGTTGATAAAGAAGGTTATTCACTTGATACCCACCTCCAATCATATTGCCATCTTTGTCTTGATGAAAAACCAAATGCTGTTCTGGATTAAAATATTCTCGAATCTTCGCTTTTGCTGACATCACTCTATATACTTGTTATATACTTATTTATTTATGCTTCATCTTCTGACGAAGCGCCGTTGCCCTCGCCCGGTTTCGCGTTGTATACCCGCTTAATCTCCATTGTGGTTTTGGTCTCACGATTCTTCTTGATATACGTCATAATCTGCTCGACCTGCTTACTATTGGTGATGAGTTCGCTGAGACATTTCTCGACATACGCTAACGTCAATGGTGCGGTATGTTTCGCGGCAACAAAACGCAACTTCCCGTCCGAAATATTGACGGTTGCTTTTCCGAGTTCTTTCTCTTCGATGATTTCAAGGATTTCGTCATTGATGATTGCCTTCTCCGTGCGAATATCACGAACTTCTTCGGCAGATTCTTTGATTTTATTATCTAGTTCAACCCAGCGCTTGATTTTGGTTTCAAGTGTCGGTGGTGTGGTATGGGTAGCGGTCATAATAGAGGTAGGGTTCATTTTGAACGATGAATATCAATATGAATATGAATATAAATATAAATATAAACATAACATTGCGATATGTTTATATTGTATCACGCGCATTCATTTACTTGCGACGAGTGCGACGGGAACCACCGCGGCGAAGTCTGAACGACTTTCCGAGAGAACGGCTGCCAGACCTGCGCGACTGAAGAGCCTTTTGACCAAGGTAAAGTCCTAAAGGAACGAGAGCAGTTTCAACAGCGGTCATCAATCCAGGAACCATACCTCCTTTTTGAGACTGGGACTGGGACTGGGACTGGGACTGGGACTGGGACTGGGATTTGCGACCACGACCACGACCACGACGTCTACCACCCATAATCGGGGAACCGTTTAAGGAAGAATAGGCTTCAGCACCGGCAACAGCGCCACCAACAGCACCAGCGCTCATTGCGGCTTGAAGACCAGCAGGAGCAGCGGCGGCAGGAGCAGCGGCAGGAGCGGCAGGAGCAGCAGCTTGTGCGCTACCACCACTTTGTCCACTGCTGCTGCCCTGTGACATTGCGTTATTCAATAACTGCTGGGCCATCTTGCCAGCTTGCTGAAGTGTCTCTTGAGAGATTTGGGGGACTTGCGCTTGTCCGGCTTGCTGCTCTCCGCTACCGCCATTCTGGCGACGCCTGGAGTGTCCCTTGCGTTGTGATTTACGAGGCATTATTGAAAGTAGGTATATACTACATATAGAAATAAATTAAGAGGTATATGTATAAAATGAAAATCATCCCTCTTCTCCTTCTTGGCTTAATTGTCCTCCCAGAAACTATCGTTCACATTCCGATTTTACCATTCGGGATTGCTGACGCGCACCCAATCCACGCACCGGTGCATGTATCTGCACCAGAGATGAATAATATGCATCAACAGACCTTAGAATGTGATGCGTGTATGTATCTCGCCAATGGACTAAACCAAACAATACTTCATAATCCTAAAGTTCTTTCGATTGTCACCGATGATTTACAAAAAATATGCACAGTTCTACCAGTAAGTATTCAAACCTTATGCACTGAAGCTGCAACACAAACCGCACCACTTCTTATAAATCATTTAGGCGATTTTATTGCTACAGAAGGATGTGACGATTTAGGCGTATGTCACAGTAATCCAGTATCTGCGATACATTGACCTTATTCGTAAACTACGCGTAAACTTTTTATAAGGTGATACTAATTCATTACATTCGTATCACTTATTCGGTATGGAAGTATATCACCCCAATGAATCATTTGATTTTGATAGACTTATTCTTACACAACCAAATAGCATTGCAGGTGGGTCATATATGACACGATACTCCTATTGTGATAGTAAACTTCCACTCTATATCCAGACGTCAAAAACACGGTCAAAACAAGGAATGGTCATATCAGGTAGAAAGGCGCATATCGATTTATTAGTGACTGCATCAGAAAGCGAGTCGGAGTTAACAGAATGGATTACGAATTTAGAGAAAAAATCAGTGGACTTACTTTATGAGAAGCGACATCTTTGGTTTACACAAGAATTAGACCGTGTTGATATTGAAAATTCATTTACGTCTCCCATTCGCGCATATAAAACTGGAAACTTTCTTGTAAGAGTGAATTTAGAACCAAACCCGAATAGAAATCATATACACTTACAACCTTTTGCGTGCAAGGTATTTGACGAGAATAAGAAACCGGTGGATGTAGAATATATTAAGGATACACATACAATTATTTCAATTATAGAGTTTCACGGAATACGCTTTACATCACGTAATTTTCAGATGGAACTATTTTTACGACAAGTTCTTGTTGTTCCAGACATACCATTGTTTGAAACGTGTGTTATTTCTCCACCGAATGTTCAAGTCGCAAAAACTGAACCGGTCCAAGCAGCTACCCCGACCGAAGTAACTACCCCGACCGAAGTAACTACCCCGAACGAAGTAGTCGACAAATATTTAGACATTACTACTGAAAATGAAATAAATCCTGATAATCGAATCAAACACTTTGATTTTACAGAAGTAAATATTGATTTTGATACGATTGTAGATGTTGACGTTAATGAACCAGCGTTTGATGTGATACAAACAGAACCTGCGGTAGAGACTAAAACAGAATTAACACCACAATCCAAAATTACATCTGTCAAAACAATGACCAACATTACATTAAAAAAACACAAGGATGTTCTTTTTGAAATGTATAAGGTCGCAAAAAAGAAAGCAGTTGAAGCAAAAAAAGTTGCTATACGCGCATATTTAGAAGCAAAAGAAATCAAGGCCAACTATTTATTAGATAATTCAGACCTTTCCGAATCAGAATCCGATGACGCCGATAACCGCGACAAATGAAGTTTTATGATTTATTTTATATACAATTAAATTATAAGAATGAGTTTTTTATCTGATTTAGAGAAAACACTTCGCGCCAATCACATTCTTGTGATTTTAGGTGCGATTGTTCTTGTATACGCTGTTTATACCTATTCCGACCAAAAGTTCGTTGCGCCTTATGAACCATTACAGTCTGAGGCGAACGCTCGTGCTCCCACGAACGCACCCGTCGCAATGAGTCAACAGACCGCACCTGTTGCCACCAGTGGCGCAAGTGGATACTCCTCCGTTGACGCAATGACCGGTCAAAATTGTGGTCGTGCTGCCGGTGCCGCAAATCTTCCTGTCGCAAATCCGTCTGACCTTCTTCCCCGTGACAGCAACAACCAGTGGGGCAGTTTGAACCCCTCTGGCAGTGGTGACCTTCTCGGTCAGAATCTTCTTTCGGCAACCTTCTTGACGGGTATTGACACCATCGGCAACACGATGAAGAATGCCAACCTTCAGTTGCGCTCTGAGCCTCCTAACCCTCAGTTAAATGTTGGTCCTTGGAATCAGAGCACTTTCGCTCCTGACTTGATGCGCACTCCTCTGGAGTTGGGAAGCACACCTGTTCAGTAGTGCGTTCGGCGTGCGTTCGGCCGCACACCACCGTAAGCTAGGCAATACCCAGGCAATACCCAGGCAATACCTAGGCAGACTGTATCATATTATCCAATGGTATAATATAATACATACTTTACAATCCCGTAGTTGCGTGGCGGGACGTGCTTTGAGAGTTCATTCGTGGCGGAACGCGAATATTGAACTCAGTTTATTAGAAGTCCGTGGAACGCGGCGGAACACGACCGAACGCGCCCGGATGCTTATTTCATTATTTTTATTATTTATCATAATTGTACTATATATCATCATAAAACATCTTATCATTCCAAGTATTGTAAATTATCAGCACGGACTATTTATGAGTCCAGACTTTGTCATCGGTGAGAGTCAAATCCAAGGTCTTGGGTTATTCACGAAGCGCCCTCGCGCAAAAGGCGAGAGATTGTTCGTCGCTATTTATTCCAATCAAACGGTGACACCAATTGGCAGTAAAATCAACCATTGCCCTGGGAAAAATGTCAATACTGTGCAATCCATATTACCTAACACGTATCTCTCGGCAACCCCCGACAAAACCACCGGCGAATGGTGGATTATCGCGCTTCGTAACATCGACGTCGGCGAAGAACTTACCGCGGATTATAATGGAACTCCAGACTTTATAAAGAAACCAGACCCGGAGTGGCAATGTCCAATGAAATGAATCGTTATGTGATTATTACCAGATATTTTAGAATATTTACATAATACAAATGTCACTGTGTGAATATAAAGACATATTCGGGCGTCCGAGAGAAGGTGCCCACGCATACAGGTTATTCGATATTGCGGTCGTGGATGTCGCGGCGACCATCGTGGTCGCATTCATTGTCGCACGTGTCTTCGGTATCTCATTTTGGAAATCTCTCATCGCAATGTTTGTCATAGGAGTGTTATCTCACCGCGCGTTCTGTGTTCGAACGACGGTGGATACGTGGTTGTTTCCGAATGTCGTATCATAAACATTATATATTGATAATATACAATACACAATGTCACATTCGGCATCAACTTCAGCGAAACGGTCGTCGCCGTCACCGCATCACCCCCAGGAACGGCATCTCACACTTTTATTACAATGCCACGGCGAAATATATCGCAACCGTGTTGTATCATCTAACAATGTCACTGTATATTCACTCGTGGGAGCGCCAGGATTTCAAGCAGAAACAGGTATTTCTTTCAATCCACTGGATGAAGGCCAGTCTAGCGATTTTCTTCTAGGAACAGTCGTCCACGATGTATATCGTTATGAAATTCATAAGAAACCGGCAATTTCGCACAAGGAATTACTCAGTCATCTTACTGACCCACTCAAAAATTTATATACCGATTGCGATATCTCTTATCCACGCGGATATGAAATTCAGGAGAATCCAAAAGAATACCGAAAATTCTATTTTCACCCCAATCCACACGAAAATTGTCGTAGTTGTGTTCACAAGGGGAATAGTCGCTGCTCGTATACAAGAATATTTGGTTCACGAACCGGCGAGTATGATATTGTATGGTGTCCAGAATATGGTATATTTCCGGTGCTTTCATCCGATGAACACGACTATACGCACACGATTGTATCGATTGGCGAGAAAGAACGAATCGGGGTGAAACGAACGCTCTCGCGCGCACAGTCAAATGTCCCGAGCGACACGGTATTTATTGAACCTAAAAATATCATCGGGGAATCTGCTCGCGCGTATTGGCGCAATAAAATCGTTCACAATCCGGATTTGCGAGACAGCGACCCCCTCCGCGAGAAACTGCTCGTTGATTTTGACACATTATGTGATAAACGCGAAATCACCATCGACCGTCTCATCAATCTGTTTCAGTTAGGGATGGGGTATACACATTTGTATTTCATAGACCCGTCGTGTAGAAGTTATATAAACGCGCGCGGCGAAGCAATCACAGACGAACAATTGCGTGCGAGTGCGCGTAGTCGGTGGCATCACGCGATAGATAGCACAATTCAGACGCTGTCGCGGTCGCGGTCGCGGTCTTCGACCAGAGAAACAATTACTCCGGCGTGTGTTTATACACGGCGGCATCGTCCCGGGCCGGAACGACGCGATACGAAATCGCGGGGGTCGTGTGTGATGATGGGGGGCGGACGAACGCGGCGAATGAGAGGACGTGGGCGAAGATGCCATACACGTGAACGACGATGACACCGGTCGTGAATATGATACGAACTATGACATACGGTAGTTCTTATCATACTTTAATGTGCGCGGCGGCGGCGACTGTGACGTTGTCGACGAGACGATGCGCGCTTTTTGGTGCCGCGACGGGCGGATGATGAACGGCGGTGGCGGCGACCGCCTTTTTGTTGCTTAACAACGTCTATAACATCATTTATCATACGGCGTAACTCATTATCATCAATATCATCAATATCAATAGACTGGGAGAATCGTTTAAATTGGAGTAGCATAAAACGAGCGAGAGATAGAATATTATCTACATCACTTTCAGCAGAAACCGGAATAATCGGAATCCGAATGGCATTATTACCACTATCATCATCGGGGGGCGGACCACTTGTTACAATGATGAAATTTTTGTCGTCTTGTGATGGAGGTTGACCTGGCATATTGATAATTTGAATTCCATTTTTGGTATTGGTGATATTTACATTTGAAAATATGTTTACGTAATCTAACGTGAGATAATATTTTTTTGTGAGATAATATTTTTTTGTTCCATTAACATTATAACAGAGTAATATAAACCGGTTATTACTTGTATTATCCATAATACTTTTCTCTCTTTATATAAATACCCTATAAATTAAATCAAATGTTTAAAACCAGTGTTTTCGGTTATATCATTATTCTTTTCGTCATTGTGATTTGCCTTAAAATCTACCAAGAATCCGATGCTTTTCAATTGAAATGTATTGTTTCTAAAGTTGACGGCAATAAATATTGCGTCCGTGAACGCGCAAAGTTGGAACTCGCCGCTGACCTCCTCGCCACTGTCACCCAGAAAATGAAGAAAGTCGTAAAACATATGGAAGAAACCTATCCCGACCGTGATAACGTCAAACGTTTAGTCAAAAATTTCCGCCCAGAAAAAGTGAGCGAGACCTTACCTACGAGCGAATATACCGCGTATAGCGAGAATAAAGGTGAGAAACTCGCATTTTGCGTAAATACCACGAAGAAGGGAAATCAACTCATCGATGAAAATACATTGACATTTGTCGCACTTCACGAGTTGAGTCATATTATGACGGAGAGCGTGGGTCATAAGGACGAGTTCTGGAACAATTTTCGGTTCTTAATTGATGAGGCGCAGAAAATCAAGGTGTATACTCCGGAAGATTATAAACTCCGCCCGAAGGAATACTGCGGAATGACGATTAATGACAACCCGCATTATGACAACTAGCGCAGCGCATTCCGCGTGCGTTCGGCGTGCGTTCGGCCGCACACCACCGGCGCGTTCCGCCGCGCACCACGGACCCAAAGCGCGTTCCGCCGCGCACTACGGACCCAAAGCGCTAATAATGTGCCAAAGATGCGCCAGTTATGTGCGCAATGAATCGCTAATGATGCGCCTCATAATCGCTAATGATGCGCGTCAGACTCTATTCCGGACCGTGGTGCGCGGCGGAACGCGCCGGTGGTGTGCGGCCGAACGCACGCGGAACGCGCTAGGAGAAACACCGTATCCGGGACTCGTCGTTCTTGTATCGCTTTCAAGTCGTTTGGCCGTGTAATACTCGCCACGAAATCCCGGTCTACATCCGTCACGCGAAATAACCGCGAATTGTCCGAAAAAAACGAGATATATTTCGGTATTGTTCCCACACCCGTCCCCGTCCAACACCAAATCGCGCGATTCGGTAAATCGTTCATATGCGACTCCCATTCTTCCACCGATTGGTATTGAAATGTCAACGGAAATCCAGTATCACATTCGTATTCCTCATCGACAAATGTGATATAGATGTCGTTCACCGGGAAAGAGTCCTGATTCGCGACGACCTGTTCGTAGATGGAAGCGCCGCCAATAAACCAAATGTGTTCATAATTCATCGCATATTTATGAATCTCCGAGAGATTGGGAATAAACGTAACTCCGGGAGGCGTGGGTACGAATGTGGTGGTGTGTAGTGCGGAAACCACGAAATTGTCGCGAAAAGGTAGTGGGCGCGCATTTTCCGGAATACTTTCCCATGTCTTCCTCCCCATAACAACAGCGCTATTATAAGGAAATACGCGCGACCGCGTCATTTCCGAAAAGAAACGAAGGTCGCGCGCGATTTTAGACCATGGAAGACCGCCTTCATAACCAATCCCGCCACCGCGGCAAAGAGCGACAATCATTTTGAATTCAGGGGTAGATGTAGTTGTTGCCATCAAAGCGACTCGAAGCGAACTGAAGGAACTGCTATACACTATCTGCAAAATCTATTTATTATTGTATTGGTTAAGTGTATAGAAGACAATGGCATCAGCAGCTGATGTCGCATCCAAAGAACTTCCTCCAGGAACAATTCACGTATCCGAATTTAATCCTTCATCCATTCACCCAAACGCACACTTGTTCTTCGACGATGATAGAAAATATATTGACCCGGTTCAAGAAACAATGAACGCGCGTAAACTTCCGGTTGCGTGTGTATATTGTCATCCTCCAGCGTCGGTCGTATTACACGCACACGATACTGGCGCTGTGAGTGTAATAACCCGACCAAATCAATTTAGAGAGATGAAACAACAAGGGACACCAAGAGGGGAATTCCGCGACTTTTTAGGTGACCATATGGAAAAAAACATCGGCACGGGTTTCACCAGCGCTATAATATCCCAACTGATAGAACACGAACGTGATGCGGCGACGATGATGTCGGGAAGGAAACGACAACGACTCTATTTTTTTGATTTTGATAGAACCCTTACGTTTGTCCCCGGTTTATCATTTGCGTTTCTTCCGAAGAAATCAAAGACACGGTCAGCGCCGAGTACTGAAATACCTTCTTCCGAGCATGTTCTGTTATCTCAATATGCTAGATATTTATTCTCGGATTATTGTGGGGAAGAACCCGCGGAAGAGAGCGGAATAGGGCGTATGCGGTTACTTCGTGAATTATTCAGAGTCATCGGAAATGAACGAATTTACATTGTTACCGCGAATAGCAGTGCTAAAAATGTTCCAGAAAACCCTTATTATATGTATTTCAAGTTCTTGATATCCGAGTTATTGCCCGATTTTTTAGAGGACCATATCATCGGGGTTCATTCGACAAATGAACCACCGCTATTCAATAGCAAACAAGATGCTATAGAAAGTATAATATTGCATAGCCCGAGTAGCCCGAGTAGCTCGAGTAGCCCGAGTAGCCCGAGGACACCGGGTGGCACCGTCGTAACAAAGAAGGCGAGTCCTGAAAAGAGTCGACGGTCCCCTTCGCACGGACACGGCGGTAGAAAAAGGATGTCCCGAAAACCGTATCAACGCAATCGCATTCGTCGTTCTACACGAAAGCGCCGCAATTAGCGTAATTCTGATTATTCTTTACCTATAACCCTAATAAAGTATAATCTTCTATTCATATAATAGGTTCACGCGTAAGTCAAATATGGAAAACCCCGCGTCAGAGATTCCTATTTATAAAATATGCCACATTCGCTCGCCAGATGAAGCACCAAGGGGGGTATCGTCATCTTCGTCGTCATCATTGGCTCCTGAATACAATACAATATACGTTTTCTATGGAAATGTTGAATTCTCAACAGATGAAGACACAGTGATAAACATTAACGACTTATTCGTTAAAGAGCGAGAAAATCCATTGTTCCGAACCATATTTAGGAACCAGGATGAACTCGATATGATTATTCAAAATGATGTAAATGTTGTATTTCTTCCAGAAAGAATTTATCCCGACGATACGATTGAAACCATAAAAAAGAAGTTTCTTTATTTGATGCGTGATAAACTCGGCATCTCGTATGCAGAATTGTATTTATTCTGTAAGCAGATGAAACATCTCACGACACAAACCGCATATGATTGTATTACTGCAAATGGAAAACTTGAAATGACAACTGTTCGTTTTGAAAATTACTTATCGAATATTGAAAATCAACCAACGACAATAGAGGGTGCAAGTGTGGCGCTAGGATATCAATCCATCGCCAGTTTAAAATTAGAAGAAGTTAAACGGCTTGTTAATGTAACTTTGGGTCAAGAAATAAATATTGCATCTACACACCAATATCCTTATACGGCAAACCCTTTTGATACAATGAGCGTCGACCCTTTTTTAGATCTCCACGCAAGCGAACTCGTGAACACTACAAATAAAATGGTTCTCGTTGATTATGGTGCTTTTTTAAATAACACCATATATTTGGTATCAGCAGAGGATGCGCTTGTTTATGCAAATGAAGTCGCAATAACAACTGCAACTACCGCAGTCACCCGTCCTATAAATGAATCTTATATGATTCGTTTGTATTTTCCCTATCTCTCTACATTTCGAGATGATACACGGCGGACAGCACTGGAAATAGGTTCTGCCGAAGCATCTGGTGAAGTTGATCTCTCTACAATTCACTCTCACAAAACACTTCTTCTTCATAAATCTAAACTCTTTGAGGCAGATAAAAAGATACTCAACGAGAGATTTTTTCGTCAAACCGCAAATATTAAGTTACTATATGACATTTACGAGAGACGAACCAATGAACAAGATTATATAAACGACGGTATTCGTGCGGTAGAATTTATTATTCATCCAGAAACATCTTATAATCAATCACTCGACGCAATCTTCAAACTTATCCATTGTTCTAAGTTTATCCCTTATATAAAATACAATCCAGGAAAGAAGCGAGACAGTATTTACAAACTCTATATTTCCGGAATAAGTCGTAGTGGACGAAAAATCCCTTTTCTCGGTAAGAGTGATATTTTCCGCCTGATTAAAACCACCGCACGCAAAAAAAGTGTTGGTATGTATATCATTTATGAGTATTCTAATTATAAAACTATGAACACAACGATTCCCATACATTGTGAATTCTACCCTGATGGTTCGGTCTATGTTAAACTTTCAGCCAAATTATCGCTTACACATGAAGAAATAGAAGGAATCATAAAGTCCACAGTTAATCCGCTTGTTCTCTACATTATCAAAGAACACGTTGAACAAAGTGGGTTTCAAATGACACTCTTTACGAAATTATACCATCCACAAATTGAACTTATTAATTTGGAGTATTTTGCTCAACTCAAGATTACGAAGAATATCGAAATTAAAGAAATGATTACGTGTATTTCATCTGTTTTCAATGAAATAGAAGGTAGTCTTAAAAAAGGAATTGTTCTCAGGTATAAACGTGTGAGTAACTACAATGAAATGTCAAGTCAAGACGCCTATATCATAGAAATGTTGAATAAACGTCAGAACGATGATGATATAATAGAAGGATTGCGTGCGAACTATATGATGTCAGAAAGCGAAGCTCGTGCCAAACTTTCATCGTTGTATTCATCCTTACAAACTCAACAATTCGCACGATTTCGTGGTGGTTCAATTCGCATCAAAAATAATCCGGGGTTTCTAGCAAAAATAACCAAAGGTTCATTCAATAATATCATTACAATAGAAATATCAAACATCAATAATATTTTATTTTTACCATCATTACATATTTATTTGGATTCTATTATTCGTATTTTTCAGAAACCTGGAACTACTGAAGTTTCACTTGAAGAAATAAATAAATTGTGTAAAGTAGATACGAAAGCGCCGGCGAAGAGGAAAACTACAGCCGTAACTGAAGAAGCCAGTGAAGTTATGCCCGAAATTGTGGCAGTCCCAAAGAAACCATCCATATCTACTGGAACATCGGCATCGGTCGCAATTACACCGGCACCTGTATTTGGATTTGAAGCCGAAGTTCAAAAAGAAGAAGAAATTGACTTATTTGATTTACTTCAAGACAATGATAACAACGATGACGAAGATGATGACGGTGATGCATATGAAAATATGCAAGAAGGTGGTGGTGGAGTAACCAAATCAACGAAGAAGACCGGTATGAAAGCAGTCGCAGCCGAAGAAAGTGATGTAGAAGAAGAGATATCGGACATCACCGGTATGGAATTAGCTAATCCGAATCCATTTTCTAAACGTATTCAAGAGCGTGACCCAGTGATTCATTTAAATGAAGATGCCGGAAAGTTCAATGCGTATTCACGTAGTTGCCCGTGGAATGTACGTCGTCAACCAGTAATTTTAACAAGTGAAGAAAAAGCACGTATTGACCGCGAACATCCGGATTCGTATTCACATAGTATTACATATGGTTCTGACCCAAATAAACAGTATCATTATATCTGTCCACGCTATTGGAGTCTTAAACATAATACAAGTCTAACAGAAGAAGAAGTAAAATCTGGTAAATATGGAACAATAATTCCACAGAAAGCAAAGAAAGTTCCACCGGGTGCCAATATATTTGAATTCACAGACGATAAATATCACAAAGATGAAAAGGGAAATTACAAACAACACTATCCTGGTTTTCTTGGAAAAGATAAACATCCGAATGGGTTATGTGTTCCGTGTTGTTTTGCTCAATGGGATAAACCGTCACAAACAACGAGGCGAAAAGAATGCGAGACAACGCAATTTGAAAAAGTTCGGATAGAAGAAAGTGCGACGGTTCCGGTTCCTGCGGTGGAAGTCCATAAAGATATTTCCACTCACATTCCTAAAGCAAGAACTGAACTGACCAAACTTAATGAAATCAAAGATGACCGTATTTTGAGTTCTGATAAATTTCCACTTGAAAACAATCGCTGGGGATATTTACCAGTTCCAGTTCAGAAATTTCTTTTTTCTGATAGCCGTAATTGTCAAGTGAGTCTTAAAAATAGTGCACTAAAAAAAGATACTCCGTGTCTTTTACGTCGCGGAGTTGAGACAAATGACCGTCAATCGTTCGTATCTGTAATTGCTTATTTTTATGCAGAACGTGATACACGGGTTACCGCATCTATTATTGCACCATTGAAAACAAGTAAAACAAATATTCGAGATTCTATTGCAAAAATAATTCAAGATGAATCTCTCAATATCTCAAATGCATCTATCGAAGAGAGTATAACTAAAACAATTACCGAGAATGTCCAAAAACATTCCTTATTGATATCGCGCGGTATTGATTCGAGTGATGACGATGAACCAATATCAGTATATAACGGAGAAGCAGCCGTAAACGAATTTCATTCGGATGATGAATCCCAAGTAGGGTTGATGACATCGCGCCCTGCAACAATGGTAGCACAGCAACATACGTCGGTTGACCGTGTAGGTTCTATTGTTCCTAACATACGTGAAATGCGAAATATCATTATTCAATCTCTCAACCTCGATACATTTATGACGTTGAACAACGGAACACTCGTTGATGTTTTTTATAATCCCAAGAACGAAATCCGAGAGGTCGATATTGCGAAGAAATACGCAAGTTCAAATAACACTGGTTTGAATAAAGAGGCGTTTGCACGTTTATGTAACGCATATGAAAATTTTATCGCATATCTTTCTGACGATAATTCAGTTATCGACCATACCTATCTATGGGATATTGTATCTCGTCCGAATGAGAGATTGTTCGATACTGGTAATAATATCATATTGATTAACATTCCAGACGATGACATCACAAATAATATTCAGGTAATTTGTCCTACAAATGCATATTCCGGTGAAGTATTTGACATCAACCGTAAAACTATATTCATAATGAAACGTGATACTTACTATGAACCGATATACTTATTTGAAAGTAAGTCTAATGGGAAGTTTAGTGCTCTTGGGCGTTTTTCACTTAAGAGCAAGACATTAATGCCGAAAATCAGATATGTAATTGAAAATATTCGTGATTTATATTTTTCATATTGTCGCCGACTTCACACAAGTCAACCTCGTGAATACGAATACAAAATGAATCTTCCCGCTACAGTCATTGCGAAACTTGTACGTGACGCTGGTTTTGAAATTAACGCACAAGTCCTCAATTTTAACGGCAAGGTTATCGGTCTCCAAATCTCTCAAACATTGTCTGTCACGAAATTAAAACCGCACGCTGTTGTCAAGAGAACCGTTGAAAAAAAACAATTGAAAGGTGTCATTCCAACTGCTGTATCTTCTCCATTTATTGCCACTGGTGAAAACGCAATTCCAACCGTATTAATGAACGATGATGAGACGCTTTGGACGATGAATTATCGCGAAACAGTTGACTTTTTAGAGTCCGTCGCACGACATATAAAAAAAACGACTAAGAAAGACATATATTGTCAGGCAAAGGTAAAGGTTGTCGAAGATGAACATATTGTCGGTGTCATTACAGAAACAAACCAATTTATCCAAGTAAAAGTGAATAAGAATTACAAAGATCTTCAAAATGACATAGATGATGGAATACCTATGATTACAGAGAGAAATCACTTGGTTGCAGATAAAGAAGTTTCCTTAGCAGGTTCAGATGAACAGTCTCGCGATAAAACGCGCGAGAGATACATTCGAAACATTCGCTTAGAAACGAATTTCTATAATGTGTTTCGCAATACTGTGCGTAATGTGCTGAATCGTCCAGAGAATAAAGCGAGAAAAGATGACATCGAGAAACTTATTGGGTCACCTTTCGTTCTTTATCAAAATAAACTATCACAAATCATAGCACACATAAAACAAATGATTACTAAGTATATTCTATTTATTCGTTATAGTAAGGCAACATTGAAAATGATCAGTGAAGTATCTGGGTGTATCGCTAATAGTGACGATTCGTGTGATAAAAAGAGTTACTGTTTGAAAGAATCTGACGGATTCTGTAAACTACTTATCCCCCAACGCAATTTGATGTATCCCCACATCAACAATGAAGTCGCATATTTTAGTAAAGTTGCGGATGAAATGATACGCTATGAACGCGTAAAACTTTTTATGTTTGAACCTACAAAATATCTGTCGTTTCAAGAGATTAAGTATAATTTGAATGAAGATGAGATTATTCTGTTGGAGACATTTATTACACAAGAGTATTTTGAAAATATGGAACCGGCTGATGAAAATCCGTATGTGTACCAGACGAGTTTTTATACGGTTGAACCCAGTAATGCTGGAACCAATCGTATTCAACAGTATGATCCAGTATATAATAAAGAATATGTTGATAAGTATTTGGAACTCACTGCGCCTGGACCTGCGCCTGGACCTGCGCTCGTTGCCACTACAGCACTACAAATAAACGAAATCAATCACGTTCTTGATTTTTGTCATCAAGTATCCAAGCGTAAAATCACCGATGCTACTCGCAGATTGTTTTTTCCAAAAGCAAATGCGTTTGAAATATTATTTTCCAACGAAAGTAATGAATGTTCTTTTGATGTTATACTTACGATATTAAGGGTTGTTGCTCAAAATGCGTCCAAATGTCCGAGTGGACATAGTTGTATTCCACGTAAAAAATCAGTGTTTCTGCATACGACGTCATCTGAAAGTTCAAAACAGGACGAATCTGATGTATGTCAAAAATGTCGTGAAACTATCGGTCGCGACCAAACCGAATTTGTGTGCCGACAGTGTAATTATTTTATATGCGAGCATTGTCGAACACAACACGTAGAACAACTTGCCGAAATGACGATTACGCGTCTTAAGAGTATCCTTGTATCAGAATATGGTAAACTTGCCGAAATTGGACTTGACAAGAAGTTGACAATGATTCTGAATGGATATGGAATGAAGAAATATGCTGAACTGATTCAGGAAAAACGCGCAACCTTACCACAAATCATTCAGAGTGATAGTTACTTTTTGACGAATATTGATATTTGGATTTTAGCACTTTATTTCAAGATTCCGATAGTCTTTATATCACAGTCATTATTAGGTGAAAATGGTGATAATAAGATGGTAGTATATGGAGATGACAGTAATTCTTATTTCTTTATCCATCCATTTAATGTAACGCAAAACACACCAACACGTTATGGACTTATAGAAATAAATCACGCGGATGTTTCATTTCTCAAAATCCCTATCGTTTTTGCATCACCAGAATTACAGAAATTTATTCAAGAATATGACAAAAATGAACTACCCATTGAAGAGTATGTCCGCGCATTCAAATTAGGGAATATCAAGCATAAGAAACGTGTATTCGCTATTCCAGATACTACGAATAATCCAGAACAAACGACATCATTGTTCCAATAAAATAAAAATAACGATATATAAAGTATGAATACATTCAATATATCAGCAGACATTGTTACGAAAAACCAAATTATTATTCCAAAAGAAGAAATCGTTATGGTAAATGATGTATTTGATATTCCTGACTTGTTGATACCTACTCCAGTGAATAACCAAATAACAACAACGAATTACCTTGGTGCGCCATCAACACCAGCTCAAATAATAAAAAATATTAATCATACTACTATGACTGATGTTATGAATCAAACAATTATTCGTAATGAACAAAAAGCACCAACACCAACTGTAGTAACCAAACATTCCGATATTTCTATACCTGTAGTACCATTATTGAAGGCATCGGTAGTGGCACCTGTATCATCACTTGCACGTCTTACAGAACCTGTATCTACACCTCCACAACCACTTCCACATTCACCTTCACCTCCACATCCACCTCCACCTCCACCTCCACTCGGCGAGACACATACGAACAAAAATGTAGTAAAGCACCGTTCAACAATGTCAAAAAATACCAAAATTATTGTGGAAGAAGAAGACAAAGACACGGCGATTGATTATGATGATGATGACCCTGAAATTAAAAGAACGAAACTTTCACTCTTTCATTTTGCGAAGGACATTACATTTAATTTGATATTTATTATACCATTTTTACGAACAAAATTATCGAATCTTTTGCGCGACCCATCTTTAGCAATAAACCAAATAGAACGCGTATTTGATGAGTTCAAAGACAGATTGAATCGTCAACAACTAGAGAGTCTTAAGAAGTATGTATGTGAAGACGGTATACGAGACAAGTTAAACTATATTCTCGAGACGGGGTTCAATAAAATTCTCTCGGATGGTAAGATTGACATCAATGATGCCCCCCAATTCAATCAACTCGTGTATTTTATTATTCGGTCATTTAACAACATCAATCAAGGGAAGGTGTATCGTTTTTATGTATCTAGCGAACACGTTATGCTTCTTCTTCATTTCATTTTGAAATCCGTATTTACGTTGACACTGAAAGGTGACGAAGAACAGATGGCAATTGGATTATTGGATACAAGTTTTAAACTCGTCCAAATTGAGGTTTTGCCATTGATTTCAAAACGTTGGTATCATCGTTTTAGGATATGTCATACAGTGAAGGAAATCGAAGAACTGATAGAATGAAATGGAATGAAATGAAATGGAATGAAATGGAATGTTTGAACACGATTATTTAGGAAAATTGGCAACGGTGCGTAGTTGCGCGTTTGTTTAACGAAAAGAACTTAAAGATATTTTATCTGTATAATATGTGAAAGGCGGATGGCGTCGGTAGTGATAGTCAACCATACATCAGCAGCCTTTACAACCAATCCTACCGGTGTAGCTCAGAGGAAGAGCATCTAAAACGTCGTTTGTTACTTTTTTTACTAGTTCCAAAAGGAACTGGTCCGAACTATGAATGATTATCGCCTTATAAGCGGAAGGTCGTAGGATCGAAACCTACCACCGGTATTGTCGAGCTGGACTCTAAACGTAGCAACATTTAACCTCTTTAGCTCAGAGGAAGAGCGCGGGGCTCATAACCCCGAGGTCGAGCAGTTCGAAACTCTCAGGAGGTAATACCCGTTTGGGTCGATGTCTACGTATAGACACAAACATTTTCAAGCCACTTCCACGGCGGACGTTTTATCGTCTGACATCTACTTTACTCACGACTAAACATCGTCGGTCCGAAAGTCGGATGGTTATCTTCTTTATCAATAAAAGAACGGTGTGGGATCGATACCTACAGGTGGCAATTGTCAAGCTGGACGCTATAAACGCAGCACATAGTTCATAACAATCCAAGAATCTATTTTTACCGGTGTGGCGCAGAGGCAGCGCGCGGGGCTCATAACTCCGAGGTCACTCGATCGAAACGAGTCGCCGGTATTGTCAAGCTGGACGCTATAAACGCAGCGCATAGTTCATCTATTTTTACCGGTGTGGCGCAGAGGCAGCGCGCGGGGCTCATAACTCCGAGGTCACTCGATCGAAACGAGTCGCCGGTATTTTAAAAATTGATTTAAACATAATACGTTTACATCAATCATCACTTAAAAATGGAAGGACAAGGACAAGGACAAGGACAAACGGTACCATATCGTGTTGAACAAATGAAGGCGGTCCAGGCCGAAGCACTAGCGTTGTTTACGCGTAAAAACGCTGACTATGGTGACGCATTTGCGAAATATGGCGTGATTGGCGTTCTTATGCGAATTGAAGATAAATTACAACGGTCGATGACGATTACCAAAAACGGCGTGAATTTAGTGAACGACGAAGGCATCCGAGATACCCTGATTGATTTACACAATTATGCGGCGATGGCATTGATGTTAATGGATGAGTGAAATGGAAAATGGAATGGACTTAAATATAAGTATAGATAGTTAAGTGGGTATGAACACATTTATGTGGTCGTATTCCGAATGGTGTTACGCTCTTTTAGTTTAGAGGTAGAATTTTGGGTCTTATGTGCCCATAGTCACGGGTTCGAACCCCGTAAGGAGCATTTACTTTTTCATCTATAAAATTGAAATACTAAATTATATATATTTTAATATATATAATGCCAAAACAATCGTCATCCTCCTACCGTCGTAGCCAATCCGGCGCCCGTCGCCGTAAATCCGCCGCCGCACCCCGTCGCCAGAAATCACGCCGCAGCACTGGCAGTCGCCGCCAATCCCGCCGAACCCGCCGTGTCTTTCAGATGGGCGGATGAGGCCAGGCCGCACCAGTAATGAATTAAATGACTGATTCCATTCTATTCCATTCCTCTATCGTTGTGAAGACACATTTATAAACCTTAACGGACAATTGTGGTTCTGATTTGATAGACGTTATTATGGATTTTTAGTATAATTATAATGTAGTAGTTCACATTATAATTCATTATATCACAATTAAGCAGTAGTAATGCGAGTTAGACGCACAATAAAATTAAAAAAGAAATATAAAGGAGGCGCGGAAAAAAAAGATGCTGCTCCTGACCCCGTCGAAAATCCAGATGGCGGAGACCCGGTATGTCCTGGTGGGTGGAAGATAGATTATACATTTTCTATTTATGATAAAATAAATCCATTATTCAATTGTATATCATCATTAAAAGATTCAGCATCGGGTATAGCTGGTAAGGTTAAAAATATGTTGCCGCCAAATATTAAAGTATTCGGTGGTAGCCGACGCCATAACCGTCACCGTCACCGTCGTAGTCGCAGTCGTAGTCGTAGTCGCCGCGTTTAAAATCCAATATCATATTCATCATCCACTTTTCCAAGTTGGACCCGTTTCACATTATCCACACACGATTGAATTGCCAACTTCGGAATACCGCACTTGTCTGTATCCAATCCGACGGATGAGTTCGCCTTAAACGCAGCCTCTATTTCTTCATTTTCATCAGTATGGCGATACTCAACCGCCTCTTGTTTCAAGATTTCGTCCATATTTACGAGAACCTGAAATGCGCTTGTTCCATAATATCCTTCTTGACCACACATCACATTTGCGGAGATTCCACGCATCGGGTCCAATTCTGCGTGTCGCGCGGCTTTCAAGAACATCTCCGGCGTCTCTTCAAATGAAGCCTTCGCAATCGGTCCGATATCATCACTATTTATTCCGTGACGAAAGATGGATATCATTGAAGATGATACCGTCATACGGTCACACAGTAGACACACGTGATGATAATTGATGGGCGAATCGTCAAACACTTCAGTGAGTTCATTGTAAATTGCTTGACGAGCAGCTTCAATTCCAAATACGCGATATACTTCTTGGATGTCATTGCTAATGGTGCGCTTGGCGTCGATATAGTCTAGACCTAGCATATGAATTAAATTCGTTCCTGTGGTGTCCAAAACCCAAGTATCTTTCTTTGTGTATACACCATCCGCCTTCATAAGCGTATTTTTTATTTTACGCAACATCACTTTCTTTATTCCTTTCACACCACGTAATACAACATTATTTAAGATTTGTTCTTGGAATGACTTAATCATATAGATATGGTCAGATTGGTCCAACGGGTTTTGTTTATGACCGCCGCCGCCACCTGCGCCAAACGCTCCACCACTACCTGAACCAAATGCACTTCCCGCACCTGATTTCTTATTTTGAATGAGATTCTCCATACGCAAACGAAATACTAGATTATCATCGTTATAATCGGAAAACGCGCACGACACTTCTGCGCCATAACTATTCTTGATTGCGAAGTGAATATCATCCATCGTCAACTTCTTATCCAACATTGCTTCAGGGTTCATCTTAATACGAATAATCCATTTGCTTGACGTTCCGCTTCCCGCACCTGCCGACGCCGACGCCGACGCCGCAGCCGCACCACCCCCTGCGCCTGGAACTTCTGGCACACCAACCCCTGCCGCAATAATGGAATCACGCATACATTCTTCTATTAATTTTTCAAACTCCTGATATTGCGACATCACTTCACGGTCTTGCTCCACCAATGTATTCAGGTCATCCGGGTCAAAGCAGACTTCCACTGTATCCACCACTTCGGTGAGTTTAGTATGCTCTATCAAGGGAATAAACTCCTGAACACGCTCGGGTGTTCCTTCATCATCCTCCTTGAAATATACTGTAATCGACGGATTCTTCGGATTCTCGGACAGCGACAGGATTTCTTCAATACGTGGCACACCACGCGTGGCATTGGACTTTGAGGCAACACCAGCAGAATGAAACGTGTTCAATGTCAACTGGGTAGTGGGTTCACCAATACTCTGCGCCGACACCATTCCCACCATTTCACCTGGCGCAACAATAGACCGCTTATACTGAAGATTGATAACGCTGATAAGGACAGTGAGCGCACTCTTATTGAATCGCTTGATGAGGAGGAGTTCCTTCGGAGACAGATAATAGTAATACATTACGCGAAAGAGGAGGGTAGGCGGAGCATAATACAGGTTCTCGAGTTGACGGAATCCAGCAGATATCATATCCATCGCCTCAAGTGGTGTAATATCCACCATCGAATTTTGATTGATTTGTTGTTGCGATTGGACATTGTTGATGATATGTGTGAACGAAACAGGCATCTGAACGTTTTTGTTATCCGTGCGGTTGAAAACGCGTTCAATAATGAGGTCGCGCATCTCAATCATATAATCAATGAGGTCGCGGATTTTCTTCCTTGTCGTCGCCTTCTCTTTCTTCATTTTTGCGTAAGCAGTCTTCGTAAATGCAGTGACGGCACTTTCTTCGGTTTCACTAGAGTTGTCAAGTGGCATATGAAAGTGAGCGTAGATTTCGTCAAGACTCATCGCGACCAAGGGCAGAACCTGGTTCTCTACCTTAATCGTGTCAATACCGTCATCGCCATACGAGAATTGAACGATACGCTGTTTACCATTGCGGACGGTCATATCATATTCTACTTTCAGGTCTTCCATACCTTTGATGAGGCGGCGCTGGATATATCCTGTGGTACTCGTCTTAACGGCCGTGTCAATCAAACCGATACGACCACCCATCGCGTGGAAGAAGAGTTCCTCCGGCGACAATCCCGAAATAAACGAACTCTCAATGAAACCGCGTGCCAGGGGTCCGTCATCAAACTTGTTGAAATGAGGCAATGTCCTGCTGTCAAATCCGTAAGAGATACGCTTACCTTCAATCGCCTGTTGTCCCAGACACGAAATCATCTGCGAAATATTGAGGTCGCTACCTTTTGAACCAGACAACACCAGACCGACGAAACGATTCGCAGCATTCAGACTGTTGATTCCGATTTTGCCAGCATCGTTTGTTGCAGTATTCAAAATGTTAGACACCTTCGCTTCAAATTCCGCCTCATTCGACTTCCCCGTCTTGTTCTCGAAAATCCCCAGATGAACTTGGTCGATTAAGTTCTTGACTTCTGTCTTCTTCTTGGTGATGACGTCCACGATTTGCGTATTGGTCGCCTTGTTCGCAATCAAGTCGCTGATTCCAACACTGTATGCGTGCGATTTCATATATTCCGTGATGATATTTTGAAGACCGTCAATGAAGTCCGCAGCAGCAATATTTCCGAAATCGTTACAAACACGCTGGATAAGACCGACACCGCCGCCACCAAGTACACTTTTGTCAATTTGGCCGCGCAACATTCGTCCATTCCTGATTTCAATGACATTGTTTGACGTTGCGTAGTCTTCATTTGGATTTTTCTCGCCGAACTGGCGTTTTTTGTATTTCAGCGTCAGAGGCGGCAATATCTGCGACAATACGTCAAAGTTGCTGAGGTCTTCGCCGCTCTTAAACGCGGTCTCGTTGACGCGGGGGTATGCCGCAAGCAGGTTCATCGCTTCGCGCGGGGTGAAGCGGATATTTTCGCGTGTAAACAAATAGGACCCAATAAGCGAGTCCTGGAATACACCGATAATCGAGTTATTGTTTGCCGGACTGATGAGTTGGTAAGGAACTGCGGCCAGGTGGCGCAACTCAATCTCGGACTCATCATCTTGTGGCATATGTAGGTTCATTTCATCTCCCGATGAATATCCTCAAGGTTTCCCAAGAGGCTGGACTGTATCATAGACGCGCTCTGAATGGCTAGTTCATCATCGCACACCAACACCGGTTCAGTCTCTGAGTGCCTTCCATAGTCTACCACGCGACCTTAGGAAGTAACACTGCTGATTGCCCAATTCTTTACATTATTACCGTTGGGTTCGTCAATTAAACGAGTTCCTCGCGAATGTTTCCATCCGAGAGTGGTAGTAAAGACTCTAAGGGGTTTCCAGCAACAGGGTGTTTCGCCGCACGACGCGCACGGACGCACTTACGCACGCACATACACGCCATCCGACTAGGAGGTAACACGCTTTTCACGCCTCCTGTTTCCGACAGAGATGTTTATCGAAATCCGCATTATAAGGTTTCGTGCAACCCACATTCATACGAAATGTATCGCCCTGATACATGACGCGCGCAATGTGACACATCATACTCATTCGATGAAGTGTGGGTTGACGATTGAAGAGGATAGCATCGCCGTCCATCATATGACGATGAACGATGTCGCCGTTATTCAATGTAATATTCGCCCGGTCAGCATAACGAAGCGAGATGGATTCGCCAGTCTTTCGCTCCAGAATTTTCGCGCCAGGATACTCATCCGGACCGGCGCGAACCAACCGAAGCAAGAATCTCTTATTCCGGTCATTGACTACGACTGGCTTCGTAATATTCTTCGCGATTTTAAGTGGAATTCCAAGTTCACGAATAGATATATTTGGGTCAGGAGTAATTACTGAACGTGCTGAAAAGTCTACACGTTTTCCCATTAGATTCCCACGCACACGTCCAGTCTTACCATTCAAGCGTTCTTGAATTGATTTCAAGGGACGACCTGACCTCTGTGCGACGGGGGCGCAACCAGGAATATTGTTGTTGACTTGGGTTGCGACGTAATACTGGAGCATCATATGCCAACCGTCAATGACATTGGCAGGCGCGCCTTCATTGATTTTGTCTTGAAGCGTCGTATTGGCCTTGATAATATTGACAATAATGTGGGTGATATCGTCTTCACTGCGCTGGGAACCGTCCATCTTCACTGATGGTCTTACTGCGGGTGGCGGAATGGCGAGAACCTGGCACACCATCCAATCGGGTCGCGAGAACACTGGACTAAATCCCATAAATTCAACGTCTTCATCGCTGATTCTCCGAAAAATTTTTATTACAATTTCGGGTGTTAATTTCATTGAAAGTGACCCATCCTTGTCGGATTCCGCCGCACTTCCAGCTAATGACGTAGCAGTCGTCTCTTCTAAAATTCCTTTGACATTGTCCCATTCCGCATAGATTTTACCAAGACCCGCCTTCATTGTAATCCGGGTAGGTTGAAGGCATCCGCATCCGGTCTCGGTATCTTCACCACAACGCTTGATTTTACTAGCCACGCGGAATACTTGGCTCCATCTTTCATCGGCGGGTAAGGAAAGGAACTGTTTGTTCGCAGATTTGCTGATACGAAGTGCGCTACACTTGATACAGACACAGCGCAGAATCTTGATAATGGTTCCTAGATATTGATAATAGAATACAGGGCGGGCGAGCTTAATATGTCCGAAATATCCAGGACACTTCATATAATCCAGTCCATCTGTGGGGCAAACGACACCTGGGTCAATCGGTCCCATTCGTGGGTCAAATAAACCACCGATAACAGGCTTGTTATTCACATACGTTTCACGATTGGTTATTTCAGCGACGGAACCTTTCAATATTTCTTCAGGTGACATAATACTAAATTGAATGCCAATGATTTTTGAAACGGGGGTCATTGTCGTTGACGTTGCCATTGTGTGAAACCTATTGAGTTCGGTCTTCTTATATACCCACAATAATATTTAGATTGTTTTCAATTTTGTCAGGATTCCGCGTTATTTGAATTCTTTTCCATCTTACTGCGCGCAGTGAGACGGAAAAAATTGAAATCGTTTTTCCATTACATCAAGTATATCAGCGCTCGTGTATACACAAGAACAATAACAAGAACATACAATAATGTCACCCTTTACAATCAAGAAGAATAATAAGAAGAAGAACAGTGCCATCATCCGTATACTTGGTGGCCAACCAGTTTATAAGAAGCATCGCGATGATGAAGATCACAATAAAGGTTTTCCTGATTCTGACACAGGGTCGTCATCATCTGGTTCTGAATCTGACGACGGTGGTGAATCTGCCTCCACCTCCTCACCGCCGCCTGTCCGCGAAAAACGCGTCACCCGTCAAGTGAACAAAAAGAACGTTGTCGCAAAAAAGGCAAAGACAGAGGCTGCGAATATGGTTGTTGGGAAAATCGCAGACGCGCTCGCCTCCTCCGTGATTGCTGCCGCGATTGCCAGTCGTGGTGGTGAAAAGGAAAACAAAAAAAAACACGGTCGTAATCGTCGTCGCCGTGATGATGATGACGATGATGACGACCGTGAAGAAAATGACGAGAACGAAAGTGAAATTGAAGAAAGCAGCGAACGTAACGACAGTGACAGTGACTGCGAAGACGAACACGACGACGACAGTGACAGTGATTACGAAGACGACGACGACGACGAAGACGAAGACGAAGACGAAGACGACGATGACGACAGTGACAGTGATTACGAAGACGACGACGACGACGACAGTGACAGTGATTACGACAACGACGAAGACGATGACGACGACCACAGCGATACCAGCAGCGAAGCCGAAATCGCGCGACACAAGAAGCATCAGAAAGAGATGGAGCAGCGTTGCGAGAAGAACCGGAAGAAACTTGCCGACATCAAGGAAACGATTCAATCACTTACCGAGACAATGGCAACGAATCAAACACTTGGAAGCAATAAGTTTATGAAGAAACAGTTGGAGGAGATGAAGCAGAAGCAAGCAGACATTGAGCGCCAACTTCGCAACGACGAAAAGAAGCGCGACAAGTTGAACGTCAAAGAATTCAAAACACTCCTGCGAAAGAAAAACTCCACCAATGACCTTCGCTACTTTCGTCGTCATATGACCAGCGCCGAGCAGCAGAAAGTCATCGCCGACTTGAAGCAAATCCACGCAGTCAGTATCATCGTGAAACCATACCGCCTTTCCCTTTTGGAAACCGACATTCCAATCGCCTTCAAGGCCATCGCGATGCGCAAAATCAATTCGCTGCGTCATATGGAGCCAGGATGTGGTGAGTATTACAAGGTGAAAAACTGGGTCGACACTTTTATGAAAATCCCCTTCGGGAAAACCAAAAACCTCCCACTCACTATTGAAGACGGATTGACGCGTTGTAGCGAGTTTATGGAGGCGTCGAAAACCACACTGGATGCCGCCGTCTACGGACTCAATGACGCGAAGCTCCAGATTATGCAGATGGTCGGTCAGTGGATTTCCAACCCCGCCGCAATGGGAAGCGCCATCGCCATCAAGGGTCCAATGGGAACCGGCAAGACGTCACTCGTGAAGGAGGGTATCAGCAAAATCCTTGGTCGCGACTTCGCGTTCATCGCGCTCGGTGGTGCTACAGACAGCAGTTTCTTGGAGGGTCATTCGTATACTTACGAAGGCAGCACCTGGGGCAAAATCGTGGAAATCATCATCCAGTGCGGTTCAATGAATCCCGTCATCTACTTTGACGAACTTGATAAAATCAGCGAGACGGCGAAAGGCGAGGAAATCGTCGGCATTCTGACACACCTCACCGACACGAGTCAAAATTCGCAGTTTCACGACCGCTACTTTGCCGAAATCGACTTTGACTTGAGCAAGTGTCTCTTCATCTTCAGTTACAATGATGAAAGCAAGGTGAACCCCATTCTGCTTGACAGGATGTATCGTATTAACACAACCGGATACAACAAGAAAGACAAGACGCAAATCGCGCAGAAGTATCTCATCCCGAAGATTTGCGCACAAGTTGGCTTTCGTGAGGGGGACATCGTGATTCCTGACGCAGTCATCGAGCACATCGTGGAGAATTATACGGAAGGTGAACAAGGTGTTCGCAATCTGAAGCGTTGCTTGGAAGTCGTTCATCGCAAGTTGAACTTGTATCGTCTCATCAAACCTGACACACCACTTTTTGAGAAAGAAATGTCGTTGAAAGTCACATTCCCGTTTCAAATATCAAACGACGTTGTTGACAAGTTGGTGAAGCAAGCCAGTGAAGAGAAGCGGATGAATTTGAGTTTGTATTTGTAATAAAATGAACGCGAGTGGTGAGGAACGAACCGGCGAATGAAACGGAATATAAAGATTTTTTTGTTATTATTATACATTCATCCCATTCGTTTGTCCACATACCGGAATGTTTTCCGAATCATCATATCCAGCCCTCTCCGTATATTTCCATAATTTCTGGAAAGGTTTCACCGAAAAAACCGATGCGATAGATACAACATTTTTTATGAAACTCCTTAAAAAAACGTACTCCCGACCGATTCATATCAGCAGAACACCAGACAATGCGGATATTCTCGTAGAATCTATTTTCGGGCATATGTCGTATTTACATTACAAGAAGTGGACCGCAACGATATTGTATACTGGTGAAACCCACTATTATAATGTTACCGATATAGATAAATATGACTGTGTTCTCGGATTTGAAGAAACCGGCGGCAACTTCGTGAAATGCCCCTTCTACATTTTATTTTTGCTTTCAAACCCCGTAATAATAAGCCAAATCACCGGCGCGAACCCGTCGGCACCCGTACCTCCTCCAAATATCGCATCGGTTATTCTTTCAAACGTCCACGGCAGTGAACGACTTGCGTTTATGAATCATCTCGAGAAGAAAATCCCGGTAAAATATGGCGGGAAATACAAAAACAACATCGGACGTGTCGTATCTGGACAATTTAATTCTCCGGAGATGACGGATTTTTATAAAGGGGGGAAATTCGCGATAACGATGGAGAATGGCGACCGGCCTTATTATATAACGGAAAAAATCGTGAACGGGTTTCGGTCGGGGGTGATTCCCGTTTACTGGGGGACCTCGAAAATCAGCGAGTATTTCAATCCGCGTCGATTTCTGCAATTGAAAAGCACGTCGCAGGAGGATATGGATGAACTCGTGAAGGTGATGACCACAATGACGAACCAGGAGTATCTTGATATAATTCGCGAACCGATATTGGTGCGACCCATTGATGATGTGTGCGAGGAAATCTTGGCGTCTGTAAAAAAAATATTGGTCACCCGCCTCCTCGGTCTAGTCGGCAGCCATCGTCGCTGACACCGGTCCTTTTATTCCCAACGCATATTTATCGTCAATGTCGAAAGTCATCATAGAAATCCTCCATCGCCATAATCGCGGCAGCTACGGCGCGTCCATCCGCTATATTGAATCCTTCAGTCTAAGTGTTGCTGCTGCGGTTCATGTTCAAACGCGTGAACGTTCGCGGTGGCAATGTTGAATGATTTTGCCGACCGCGACCGCGTCCTCAAATGCGACTTGGAGTGCCACGATGAAATGGCGCATCTGCGCCAAAAGACGATTGACTTCCTCGAGAATGTTGCGCGCGATGGTGTGTGTGCATTGGCATCCATATTCATCAAGACGATGGTAAATGATACAAGGTTTGGGTTCGGTTCGTGTTCCATCTCCTCAATTGTATTGCTCTGGAATGACGCCTGGATTCTGTTTGCGATGCGGCAAAAGTGCTTGTGTGTGGTTTTTCTTTGTTGTTTGTTTTTCACAATCATTTTAAGGATAATATAAGTGTTTACTTTAGTACTCATCCATAGCATCTTCTTCATATACGGTGTTGTCTGTGACGGTGACGGCAGTGACTTCTGGCGAATCGTCGGGAGTCTGAGTATGTTGTTGCATATACCACATTTGTGCTTCCTCCCATTCAAACGCTTCAATGACTTCTTGGGTAAGTATGAGGTCTTTGAATTCTTTCGTCACCCTGTATCGCGCCACTTCTTGTTCTTCTTCATGTTCTTCCTCTTCCATATCGCCGCCGCTAGCTGCCGTCGTCGTCGTCGTCGTCGTCGTCGTCGTCGTGATGATAAACTGTGAACATTCGTTATCGGCATCGTCGTTGTTGTTGTCGTGTGACCATTTCGTGAGTGACAGTGACAGTGGCAGTGGTGTCAGACTGAATTTGTATTCACAAATTGTTACGTATGACGACGACGCATCATCAATCTCCATCGCCTGCCCGCCTTTACATTGTTCCCAACAGTAATGCGTAGCGCGCCACCATTCCGACGCGGCAAACTCGATGAGCGCGTGTTCGCGGCAAGTGCGAATAAACGCGCGGCATTTTTCAGCGTGATGAATAATCCGCCCGACGATGGTTTCCGCTTCCGTTTTGAATGCGAGAATGTATTTGCGTAATTCTGCCAGCATTCGGTTTGCATGTTTCAAAATTTGACAACGAACCATTGTGTAGTTTTGTTTTCTACGTGTGATGAGTTCGCGCATTTTCACGATGGTCGGGTGATTGTCAGGTGAACTGATTTCAACAAATCCGCCTCCGGATTCTTCAAAATCCGCGTGGGGGAGGACCTTGTAAAGTTCTTGAATTGCGGTCTTGATGCGCACGATGTCGGTTTTTTTCTCCTGTTTGGTGTTGACGAGCATCTTGCGTAAATCTTCCAATTCTTGAAGAATGTCGTGTATTTTCTTTTCGTGTTCGTTGACCACTGCGGCACATCCTTCTCCTCCTCCTCCGCAAATATTGCTGGCGCCGATGAGTTCGCAAACCAACTGCGCGTGTTCGCTTGCGCGCATTTGAGCCAACGCATTTTGTTCCGGACGACAGATGGGATTGAAGGCGACATTGGCGGCTGGGTTTTCCAAGTCGGCGCTGAGTTCTGTTTTTATTCCATTGACAATGTTTTCAAAATCTTGAATGTTTTGCTTGAGTTGTTTTGCACCGTTCACCGATGATGAGGTAGTAGTAAACATTGTATCGTCGCGTTTATGTGCGTGTATCTGACTGTCTGTCTCTCAGAAAACCATGCCATATGTCTTCGTGATGAAAAAGCATTTCAATTTTTTTCATATTGCGTGGTAAATGTTGCAATGTGAAAAATGTATATCATCCGCGTCGTCCTTAGACACCGGAATCAGATGTGCGGTTTCCACCACGAGTATTCAAAAAGTTGATTTGTTCCGGTGTCATACAAACGCATCCGGTGCTCGATGAATAGGGAGCAGGGCAGCATTCGGGTTTGAACTTGTTCTTCGCAAAGAGAACCATCTCGCCATTCTTCAGGGGTTCATCTGCGGTATACGCGCTTCCGGTGTTGTTAATGATACCATAACCAAACTCTGAAGCATAATTGTTTGCTTTGGTCACCCACATTCCAGCAATATCGCAATTTTGAACTTCATTAATATCTGACCCCATCAAGGTCATACTTTCCTTATTTTCAGTTGCGGGACTTATAGAAGTAGAAGCAGTTACGACTGGTGGTAAGGGTTGACCGCTAGATATCACAGCTGCCTTATCACTCTCTGCTTTCTTTACAGACGCAATAGAACCAGGTGTTCCAACGTCTTTACTATCTAACTTAAGTCCTTCTTTTGAACGACCCATCAAATAATCAAAAACTGGATATCGGCAACAGCTGCATAATAGATTTGCACCTATAAACAATGCTACAAGAAGAAGTAGGATTAGTTTGTAGTTCATATTGATATAATAAAAGACTAGATAATTATTCGTTGGTAGTAGGTAGTAGATTGTAGGTAGTATATCCTAAATCTTCAAATTATGGCGATGGAATACGACTAGTTCGTTGACGCGTAATCTGACGCGAAACAATTCCTAACATAATCAGTGGAATTGCTATCGTTAAAAAAACGGCAATTGCAGCAATAGCAAGCCAAAATCCCACAAATGGAATATACCAAAGCACAATAATAACAACAATCATAATCACCAATATAATGATGACCATTTCAAAAATAGAACCAATTAGTGAATAAAACGACCATAATACACCAACAAACGTCAATAAATATGTGGCCAATATACCTTTGATTTTTTCAAAGAAGTCCACCATCTTAATAAGCATAACTTGGACAGGAATAATGATGTTTTGAATACGATTAAAAATGGATAAAAACAAATTCTTAAGAGTATCGCGTATTCGGTTAAATAATAAACGAAATCTCTCAATCACTTCTAGAATGTTCTTAAAGATGTTCATCACAACGTTGAAAATGGTATACACGGTGCTCATTGGGCGTTCAAAAATACCCTTCGTCTGATTCGCGCTACACTCAACAAAATTCTGTTTTGTATATTCTATTGGCGCAACACCTTCCGGTGCGTTAATCCATCCGGCAAACGGCATCACATCTGGTCGGCACCGATATTCAGGCCAGTTGAGTTTGACTTCTTGTAGTTTATTTTGGATTTGAAAATAGGTGATAGCGCAAGCAAATAGAAAAATAACAATACATACCTTAATAATATCAATTCCATACCTAGCAGTAAACGTCTTGTCACCATATAAATAATTCAAACGTTCAATGATGGGTTTTTTTCGTAATTTTTCTAGTTTATTTTGATATTCCGGAGTTTCTTGTTTCGCATAATCGAGCATTGATGATAAAAATGATTTGCCACCGGTTTCTCCTGCTTGTTGTAGGGCCTTATTCCCAATATTACGGGACAATGAACCTAAATCTACGAAATAATCTTTTGTAGTGGATATGATAAATGACAATATAGAATCCACCATATCCGCGATATATGATTCGTGTTATAGCGGTATGGTATACTTATAGAAACGATAGATTCTTATTCATCGCTCCTGGCATACCGTGCCCAAACATCACCATATAGATGAGAACAAATCCCGCAATAACAATAGAGCGGTCTTCCGCTACAAGTGCGGGTTGATTGAATACATATCGCATCATCAAGTAGATTGCGATACCAATCATTGCGGAATGTGCGAGCATAATGGCTCCACGTTCGTATGCCATTGTGAGAGAGTGTTATAATAATAGGTTAGATATTCACTTCGTCTTCGTCGCTTATCTCTTGAGAGAGCGAACCATTTGTCCGAATATACCACCCCACATACTCTTCATCACCATCATTGCACTCGACATTACGAACATAAGAGTTGCAAAAATACCTGCCAATTTATTGACTAAATCTCTCATCGCGATAATAATACGTTGAAACCCAATGATGATATTATTGAATATACCAAAGATGTTCTTGAATATTGACATAATCTTATCACGCAAACTGCCAATAAATCCGCGAATATTCTCCGTATCTTTAACGATTTTTGTTGCTACTGACCCTACCAATGAAATCACGTGATTGATTGGCAACATAAGATATTTCATATAACTGCTTTGTGTGGTTTGAATACATTGCATAAAGTTGTCCCCTACATCGTGTCCGAATAATTTCGCAAAAGGCATTACAGCTGGACTACAACGATATAAGGGCCAATTATCTTTTACTTTTTTCAACCCAATTGCTAAAATATTTGATAGATAGAGACCAAGAAATACGACAATGATAAGAATTGTAAATGCGACATCGACTGTTTTCATTGTAGTTGTGAATGTGACACTATGACGAATCTCGTCTTTCGTTATAGTATACGCATATAATATCCCATTCACAGTGTTCGCACTTCACGAAAATACCTTGCGCATCACCTTCTTGATATTATAAGCAATGATAGATGTGAGAGATTGGTCGTGGCGTGGTGCGCGGTGACTACGGCGATGTGAGCGATGACGTTGTCTCACGTGACTGTATCGCACCTTTTTACTGCGACGCAGAGCACCTCCCTCTTGCCCAACGTATGAGTCATTGATGCTATTTGATTTTGCCTGATTATGAAGTGCGGTAAATTGCGCGTTTTGTGCGCCGGCGCATTGCGCTCCACTTGAACACGATGACCCTACCTGTGGAATCACGATTGCGCTATCATTGTTACCGCCGCTTTGCACGCCATTATATAAACGACCTTTATAGGTGCGAATAAATGACCGACTGCGGCGGTCGTGGTTCCTGCGCCATTGACGCTTTCTACCCCCTGACAGTGTATTCACCGCATTCAATTGCACCTGTTCCGCCTTGACAGACTCCATTGTTGCTTGAGGTGTTGCGATATTTGCGGAGACACTAATAGGGTTTGCGGTATAACTTGGCGTCTGTGGTGTTTGTTGAACGTTCAATGACATTTACTTATTTTTTATTATTATACATAACCATCATAAAATAATGACGCGCGTTTAAAAGTAATGTAAATACTGTCTGTGTAGTATATACACTACGACGACGCACCACGACAATGGACCCCGAACAGCGTATTCATCTTCAAAAACTGATTGAAGCCAACGGCACAGAAGACCACACCGAAGTAATTCGCCGTGTCAAACACAGTTCACAAATTTACCAAGATGTAACGACAATGATTCAACTCAAGCGCGATTACGGGCGTTTAGCCAAATCCAACCCGAAGCAATTTGACGCCATTTGCGTCTCTCGTTGTACCTTTCTTTTCACCTATTACACTGATTTATTCAACCGCTTGAAGTCAGGCGAGATTGACCTAAATCTCCTGATGCAAATGATTCGCGTCCTCCGCGAGATTGAGGACGGGAAGCTAGACCAGCACGAAGGGTCATTTAAAGTTGGTAAAATACTGAAGAGTATCTACGTAGATAGCGCGCTGAAACGGGCGGAGAATTTAGACGCAGAGCAGGCTGCGAAGGATAAACGGGCCACCGCGAAAGCAGCGAAGACATCTCGTCCGGCGATTCCAGAGAAGAAGTTGACATGGGCGGAGTTCAAGGCCGCGCAGGCCGCGGCGGACGCATCTACACACCCCTCCTCACCGGATTCATAAAGAAGATATACCCGTTCAAATAGGTAGCAAAGGATACCCACGCGAGATAGGGGACGAGTAAATACGCCGCGAAACGGGAGACGGGATAAAACGCGCGGATATTGAGCGCGATGAAGGTGAGCATTGCGAGAATGACGACGAAACTCAGGTCGGGGCGTTGGAGTGTGAAGAATAGCGGGGACCACGAGAGATTCAGCACCCACGCCGCGCAATAATAGAAGAACCCGGGAGAACGCACGGCGGCGCGGATGGTCGTTGACGGTGCGGAGAGAAATACTACGCCGGACGCAATGATGAGTATATACAAAATTGTCCACGCGATGGGGAAGACCCAACTGGGTGGAGTGAGGGGGGATTGGTTCAAGGATTTATACCATCGGGAGGAGGCGGAGTCTGCGGGGGAGGCGGAGTTCATTAGTAAGAACGAATAATAATAGTATATTAGGAATAGAAAATTACACCCAAACAAGTATAAAATTGAATGCGTATTTTGTATATGATTTACAACATACACAATGCCTCCCAAGTTCAAAATCAAGCCGTCGGCAACTCCGCGCCCCTCCGCCTCCGCCTCCGTTCATCGCCCCGCCTCCGCATCGGCCGTCCGCCCCGGCGCCACCGGTCGCGCCCTCGTCATCGTCGAATCCCCCGCCAAGTGCCAGAAAATCGAGTCCTACCTCGGCAAAGATAAGTATACGTGTCTCGCCAGTTTCGGGCATATCCGAGAGATTGCGGACGGTCTGAAATCCATCGACGTCGACCGCGAATTCGCGATTAAGTTCGCGATTATGTCGTCCAAGCACGCCCAGGTCGCAAAACTCCGCGCCGCCATCGCCGACGCCAGCGAAGTCATCCTCGCAACCGACGACGACCGTGAAGGCGAAGCCATCGCCTGGCATCTTTGCCAGGTCTTCCATCTCCCAGTCGCAACCACCAAGCGCATTATATTCCACGAAATCACTGAACCCGCGCTTAAGGCAGCCGTCGCAGCCCCCCGCGTCATCAATATGTCTCTCGTCCTCGCACAACAGGCGCGTCAAGTGCTTGACCTTATTGTCGGGTATAAAATATCTCCTGTATTATGGACCTATGTCGCGCATACCAATCTCTCGGCAGGGCGTTGTCAGACTCCCGCATTGCGTCTCATCTACGAGAATTATAAAGAAATAGAAGCCGCGACGGCGACGATGGTATATACTGTCTCTGGAATCTTCACGAAATTCAATCTTACATTTCATCTCTCGACGGAGATAGAATCGTCCACAGATTCTAGCGGAGAAGAGTGTCTCGAGAGATTCATCCGAGAGACAGCGGCGGCGCCGGATGCCGGGTTTCGCGCGACCGTCAGTGGCCCCGCAAAAAAGACGACGAAGCCACCACCGCGCCCCTATTCTACCAGCAC
>Ga0194117_10000319_pt1 | contig 65507 bp, 68 predicted proteins | sample TA2MahsurfametaG_FD_160579 | JGI IMG/M metagenome (GOLD analysis project Ga0194117, IMG submission 160579) | Freshwater microbial communities from Lake Tanganyika, Tanzania - TA2015009 Mahale N1 surface | ecosystem: Environmental > Aquatic > Freshwater > Lake | place: Tanzania: Lake Tanganyika... | reverse complement strand
ATCAACTAGCCTGACAGCGACTTGGGTCGCTAGCTCAGTTGGTAGAGCGACGGACTTTTAATCCGCAGGTCCAGGGTTCGATCCCCTGGCGACCCACTCTTGCTTTCTAGGATTTTTCGAATAGTTGTCTATTTGTCGGCGAGTTTTTGCATGCGGCGGGCGAGGGTCGAGTGTGATTTGAGCATCGAGTCGAGTTTCGAACTCGTCAATTGATGGTCGCGCACGACGAATTTGCCGTGCACGATCGTGTCGCGCGCGCCGATCGGCCCGCAGCGTAGCCACGCCTCAATCGGGTCGGCGAGCGCCCCTGCGAATTGCGGCCCTGTCAACGACCAGATCGCCACATCGCCCACGCTGCCCACCGAGAGTTCGCCGATTTCGCCGACCCGCCCCAGACAACCGGCACCACCACGCGTCGCGCACTCGAGCGCCATGCGCGCCGTGCCGGCGGCGGCGCCACTGCGCAGTTTTGCCAACAACATCGCTTGACGCGCCTCGAGCCACATCGACGCGCTGTCGGCGGATGAAGAGCCGTCGACCCCGATGCCGACATGCACGCCGGCCTTGATCAGATCGACAACAGGCGCAACACCAGACGAGAGAATCAGATTGCTGCTCGGGCAATGCGCCACTCCGATTCGGGCGCGACCAAGGCGCAGAACCTCGTCGGGATTGGGCATCACGCAGTGCGCCAGCCAGGTGCGGTCGGTGCACCAGCCGACATCCTCGAGATAGTCCATCGGTCGACAACCGAAAGTCGCCAACGAAAATTCGTCGTCCTCCGAGTTTTCGGCAAAATGCGTGTGCAGGCGCACGTCGAGTTTTGCTGCGAGCGCCGCCGAGTCGATCATCAATTGTTTCGTCACCGAAAACGGAGAACACGGCGCGAGCGCCACGCGCACCATCGCCCCGTGGTTGCGATCGTGATGCTTGGCCACCGCGCGTTCAGACTCGGCGAGTATCACATCGTGGTCTTGCACCACATCGTCGGGTGGCAATCCGCCGTCTTTGACAGACAACGACATCGAGCCTCGGGTGGGATGAAATCGCACGCCCAAATCGACCGCCGCGGAAATCTCGGCACTCAACAAATCGCCCGCCCCGGCCGGGTGAACATACAAATGATCGGTCGAAGTCGTGCAACCCGACATCGCCAACTCGGCCAAACCGACCCAAGCCGAGACATGGGCCGATTCTTCATCGAGTGTCCGCCACAACGGATACAAAGTCTGCAACCAGCCGAACAACGGCGCACTAGTCATCGGCGGAAACGCGCGAGTCAAGTTTTGATACAGATGATGATGCGTGTTGACGAGCCCCGGCGTCACCAGGCAGTCTTTCGCGTCGACCGACTGTTTTGCCTGTGGCGGCGCACCTTGACCAATGGCTGACACGAATCCGTCGGTGATCGCCACCCAGCCGTCGCGAATCTCCCTGCGGTTGTCGTCCATCGTCGCGACCAGCGACGCACGAGAAATTGCGAGGTCGGCGATTTGAGTTGTCAGATGTTTAGATCGCGAAGTTCGCTCTTCGCATGTCGTTCATCGGCGTCGCGGTAGAGAAAATGACCAAGCAACGCGGCGATGCCCACGGTCGACAACCCGACGACGATCGGAAAAACCAACAACACCAAAACCAAGATCACGGCGCCCGCCATATTATTTCTCGGGCTTGAACGCCCAAGCCTCGATCTCGACTGCGCCGTTGGCGGGCAGCGAAGCGACACCGATCGTGCTTCGCGCCGGACGCGAAGTTCCGAAACCCTCGACATACGCCTCGTTGAACGTGGTGAAAGTATCCATGTCGGTCAAAAAGCACATCGTCTTTTTTACGTCGTTGATCGTCGCCCCGACCGATTTGAGTTGTCCCTTCAAGTTTTCGATCGCCTGTGCCGTCTGCGCCTTCACGCCGCCGGCGACGATCGAGCCGTCTTTGAGACCAAGTTGACCCGAGACGATTATCCAGTCACCCGCGCGAACGACCGGGGTGTATGGCCCGATGGGCGCTTGCGGTTTTGCCATGACGCAATCGTAGATGATGAGTTCGGCAATACGATAACTCGGTGCCTCGCATCAGCCGTCGCAGGTTCATTCATGGATCAGTTGCGGCGCTCGGACTTGGGTCGACGGTGAGTCTGCTCAATGCTTGCGGTGGTTCGAGTTCGACGAACAACCAACAATTGCCCGACGAGCTTCAATTAGTGCAGAGATTTCCGCAGGTGCTCGTGCCAGGAGAGGTTCGTTTGCCGATTTCGTTGGCCAAAAGTTCGGGCCTTGTCTCGTCGGCCGAAGGTTTTAAATTTCCGTCGAATTTGACGGCAAAGATCGTTGACCTGTCGATCGACAAGGTCGTGATCGAGAATGTTTCGGCAGAATTGCACGGCGCCGATTTTGCCGTGCCTTACTATCCGTTCCGCGTCGACATCGCCGAACCCGGAAATTATTTGTTGGTCGTCGATTCGGGTCCGCGCGACGGCGCGGCGTTCAGCGTGCTCGAACAATCCGAGGTTCTGGTGCCGAAGATCGGCGACGATTTACCCGGTTTTGAAAGCCCGACTTTCGCCGATTCGCGCGGCGTCACACCGGTCTGCACCCGTCTGCCCGAGCCCTGCCCGTTTCATCAGTTGACCCTGACCGAGGCGTTGACCCGCAACATGGCGGTCGCTTATCTGGTCGGCACCCCGGCACATTGTTCGACGGGCACCTGCGCGCCGGCGCTCGAAAGTTTGATTCAAGTCGCCAAAGAGTTCGGCGATCGAATCGCGGTGGTGCACGCCGAGGTCTACACGGACGACACCGCAACGGTCGTGGCCCCCGCGGTGACGGCGCTGAACATGACTTTCGAGCCGGCGCTGTTCATCGCCGATTCGGAGGCGAAAATCGTCGACCGCTTGGACGCCGTATTCGACGCCAAAGAAATTTCAGCGGCGCTGGCGCGCGCCGGTGTTTAATCCAGCGACTTGATCAGCTGAAGCTCTGACCGCAACCGCAACTGCGCGAGGCATTCGGGTTGGTGATCTTGAAACCGGCGTCTTGCAAACCGTCGTTGTAATCGAGGTTGGCACCCTGCAGAAGTTGCAATGACGCGGGGTCGACAACGACCTTGACGTCGCCAAAAGTCTCGATCACGTCGTCGGTGGCAAATTCGCCGTCAAAAAACATCTCGTACGAATAACCCGAACAACCACCAGGACGCACGGCGACGCGAAGCGCGAGGTCGGTTGCATTTTCTGACTCGAGAAGCTGCTTTACTTTTACCGCCGCTTTGTCTGTCAGTGTGATCATTTGGTTTTCTCCAGTGTCAAATCCGATATTGCTTAAAGACTACCGTCAGCCCCAGTTCTCGGGGTGGTCAGATAGTTTTATATATATGACTGCCCGTCGCGTGCAGCCCCCGACCCCGGCCGATGTGACCAATATGTTGCGCGCCGTCATTGATCCTGAATTGGGCGACAACATCGTCGACCTGGGCATGGCGACGGGTGTCACTGTTTCAGACGCGGGATTGGTCACGATCGGCATCAAGTTGACGATCAAAGGTTGCCCGTTGCGGGCCCAGATCAAAAGTGATGTCGAGTCACGGGTTACAACCCACCCCGGGGTGACGAAGGTGAAGATTGATTGGGGCGAGATGAACGCCGACGAGCGCACCGCGGTGATGACCCGGGCGCGATGGAACGCCAAAGAAAACGCCCCGACGACCCAGGTGCCGTTGAACACCCGCGTGTTGGCGATCGCCAGCGGCAAAGGTGGTGTCGGCAAAAGTTCGGTGACGGTCAATCTCGCGGCGGCGCTGGCCAATCAAGGTTTGACCGTCGGCGTGCTCGATGCCGACATTTGGGGATTCTCCGTGCCACGAATGCTGAAGATGTCTGATCGGCTCGAGGCCAAAGTCGTCGAAGGTGGCGAAAAACCAAAGATGATCCCCAATCAACGCGCGGTCGGCAAGGGTCTGCTCAAAGTCGTGAGCACGGGCATGCTCGTCGAAGATGAAGGCACCGCGTTGATGTGGCGGGGCTTGATGCTGACCAAGGCGGTCGAACAGTTTCTGAAAGACGTGCACTGGGGCGATCTGGATTATCTGTTGATCGACATGCCGCCCGGCACCGGCGATGTGCAGATGGGTTTGGCACGAATGCTGCCCCGAACAGATTTGATCATCGTCACGACGCCGGCGATCTCGGCACAAAAAGTCGCGATACGCGCCGCCGACATGGCGCGTCGCAGTTTCTTGCGCATCGCCGGGGTGATCGAGAACATGAGCGCGTTCACCTGCGAGCACGGCACGAGTTATCCGTTGTTCGGCGTCGGTGGCGGACAAAATCTCGCCACCGAAATTGGCGCCGAACTACTCGGACAAATACCCATCGAGAGCGACGTCGCGTCGGGTGGCGACAACGGTGAACCGGTGGCGATCAGCGGCGGTGGTCAGGCCGCCGAGGTGTTCAGGGACATCGCCAAGAAAATCATCTCGCAGACCGTGCCCGCCAACGAGATGGCCGGTTGTTCGGCGCGCATGCTCGAAGCCGTCACTCTCACCCTCGGCCCAAAACCCGCGAAGTAGCGCCTCGACTCGCGCAGAGTTCAGTAGTCGGGGTCGTCGGGCATGACGATGCCGATGACTTTGCCGTCGCTGTTCGTGCGCAGACGGGGCAAAATCGCGACGGGGTTCGAGACTTTTTTCGCGGCGGCCAAAACTTCGGCGGTCGTGTTGTAGTTCGCCAAAAACTTGAGGTTTTCAGACGTCGGCGGAAACATCGCCAACTCGCGGCGGGCGAGTTTTTCGAGCGCGAGTTGTGGTTTGATCCACAGACTGGCGATCGTCTCTTGCGAGTCGTGCAGCGGCTCTTGCGACTCGGGGGCGTCGGCGACGAAGAACCTCGTGTCGAATCTTCGGGCCTCACCAATCGGCGTTATCCAGTGGCTCACGTAGTGAATCGCGCCGGTGGTCAGGCGCAGATTTTCGCGTCGACAGAGTTGAATCATGTTCAACGACGAGTCATGGATCTCTTTTCTGGCCCGTGAAAACTTGGCGGCCGCCTCGGCGTCACCGAACGAAACTGTTTTGTCCGTTTTGATGTCGCGGGCGAGCAACACCCCGGCCTCCTCGAAGCACTCTCTGATCGCCGCCACCCAATAGGCCAAGCCGCCATCGGGAATCTGCAGCAACGCGCTGGCCTGCGCGTCGTCGAGGCCGTCGCAATACTCGCCGAGTTCAGATCCGCCGTCTGTCGAATCGACACGGCCACCAGGAAACACATACATTCCGCCGGCAAACGCCGCGGTGTGGCTGCGTTGCACCATGAAAACCTCGAACCCAGACGACGCGTCCAGATCGCGGATCAGCATCACCGTGGCGGCGGGACGAAGGGCGCTCTTGTCGTCTTTGGAGCCGGCATCGGGGGCGCCAATATTTGTCACGACACGAGAATAGACAGCGCTTCAGATGCAAATCGCATCGAATCAGCGATGCATATTTCGCGCCGAGCCGATAGTTTCAAAGCAATGAATCGCGTGTCGGTCGACACTGCGGGTCGACCACCGTCGGTGGATTCGCTCGCACGGGAGCTCGCGCTCCGCCATTCGTTGCCACATGCGTTGCTGGTTGATTTCGCGCGTCAAGCGATCGCCGAAAGCAACCCCGGTGATGTCAGGCAAACTGCCGATCGCCTCGCCACCGCGTTCGGCGAAAGTTTGTTGCGCGATGTGATCAATGCGACGGGGGTTCTGCTTCACACGAATCTCGGTCGGGCACCCGTCGAGCAGCGGCTCTCGGGTCGGGCCTCGAACCTGGAGTTGAACATGCAAACAGGCGAGCGGGGCTCGCGGCAAGAAACGGTCGGCAGACTCTTGTCGCTTTTGTGCGGCGCCGAGTCGGCGCTGGTGGTCAACAACAACGCCGCCGCGGTGCTTCTGGTCGTCGCCGCTTTGGCCAATTCGCGCGATGTCGCCGTATCGCGGGGCGAGAGCGTCGAGATCGGCGGAAACTTTCGCATCCCCGAGGTGACCGAACAGTCGGGTGCCCGTTTGATCGATGTGGGCACGACCAATCGCACGAGATTGCGCGACTACAAAAAGGCGATCGACAAGCGTGGCAACGACATCGCGCTCGTCTTGAAGGTGCATCCGTCGAATTATCGTGTTTCGGGTTTCGTCGAAGACACGCCTGTGCGCGAACTCGCCGAGTTGCCCGTGCCCGTCGCGGTCGATATCGGTTCGGGTCTGATCGACAACACCTGCCCGTGGTTGAACACCAGACCACCGAGTTGGTTGGCCAACGAACCCGCGGCGCGCCAGACGATAAGCGATGGCGCAGCCTTGGTGATGTTCAGTGGAGACAAACTTTTTGGCGGGCCCCAATGCGGCGTCATCGCCGGTCGAAAAGAATTGGTCGAGGCCTGTGCCACGCACCCGTTGGCGCGGGCTCTGCGACCTGGGTCGACGACGATGTTCGCCCTGCAGTCACTGTGCCTGGCCTATTTGAACAAGACCGCGACCACGGAGATCGCGTTCTGGAGGATGGCCGAGATTTCGGTCGAAGAGTTGCGCGTCCGCGCCGAGGCGATGGTCGCAGCGACCAAAAATACAGAAATATCTGAGATCGATTCGCTGCCTGGTGCGGGGTCGGCGCCGGGTGCGACCATCAAGTCGGTGGGTGTCGTGGTGCGCGGTGATCATCTCTTCGAGTTGCGCAAGAACTCGACGCCGATCATCGCTCGCGTTAAAGACGGTCGCACTTTTCTCGATCTGCGCACCATTCAACCCGAAGACGACGCAATCGTTGTTCGGGCGCTGAACTCGTTGAAAGTCTGAACGGTCATGACGGTCGTCGCCACGGCGGGTCATGTCGACCACGGAAAGTCATCGCTCGTATTGGCGCTCACGGGCATCGACCCTGATCGCTGGGAGGAAGAGAAGCGACGCGGCATGACCATTGACCTGGGTTTCGCCCACACCCGATTGCCGTCGGGTCGCGTGGTGAGTTTCATCGACGTACCCGGTCATATTCGGTTCTTGCGCAACATGTTGGCCGGCGTTGGCTCGATCGACGGAACCATTCTGGTGGTCGACGGCAAAGAAGGCTGGATGCCCCAAACCGAGGAACACTTTCAGATCCTCAAACTGTTGGGCATCAAGCGCGGTGTGATCGCACTGACGAAAACCGACCTGATCGATCCCGCCCTCGAACAACTTCGCCGCCAAGAAATCAGATCCAAGACGAGCAACTCGTTTTTGGCCGAAGCACCGATCGTCGGGGTATCCGTCGTGGATCGCAGGGGACTCGCCGAACTCGGTTCGGTGCTCGACGAGCTCGTCGGCGCATCGTCGTCGCAAATCGATGGAAACTCGAGGCATCGACCACGATTGTGGGTCGATCGCTCGTTCTCGGCAAAGGGCGCCGGAACCGTCGTCACGGGAACTCTGACCTTTGGCGCGTTGAATGTCGGCGATGAGCTCGTGGTTGCGCGCACAAAACAGCGCGTGCGCGTGCGCGAGATTCAAGAGCACGACAGCAAGGTCGAAGAGATCGCCGCGGGTCACCGTTGCGCCTTGAACCTGATCGGCGTCGCCCACGACGAGATACTCAGGGGAGATGCACTGACAAGACCGGAGCAGTGGCGGTACACCAGTTTGTTCGACGCTTCACTGACTGTTGTTCCGACCTTGCGTCATCGCGTCACCCGTCGCGGAAGCTACGCCGTCTACATCGGCTCGGGCGAGTTTTCGGCCAAGGTTCGAATCATCGGTGCACGTGAACTGACCGCCGGCCAAACTGGCGCGGTTCGTGTCGCGTTGCAGGCCGATATCCCGATTCTGCCGGGGGATCGTTTCATTCTGCGCGAGTCGGGGCGACAAGAAACGATCGGTGGCGGCGAAGTTCTGGATATCGCGCCGAAGTTGCGATTGTCCAAGGCGAAACCCGATCGGTCGATTTCTCGGGTCGTTCGCGAGCACAAGTGGATAACGGTCGAAGAACTGGAAGCCCTGACCGGTCAAGTGAGCGAGCCAATGGTGGGCAACTGGTTGACGACGCCAGAACTTTTGGACGCGACCCGCAAAGATTTGGCAGTCAGACTCGTCAAGACATCCGAACCACTCGAACTTGCGCGCCTGAAACCCAACGAGCAGGCGGTTATCGCAACATTGCCGAATGTCGTGGTTGAAATGGGATTCGCACGAGTCAAAGACGCGACTTCAATCGTCGAGCACCCATACGTCGCGTTGTTTTTGAAATCAGGTGTCACCCCGCCCGACACTAAGAGTTTGGATCGAAACATCGTGCGGCAACTGGTGCAGCGCGGGGTGCTCGTGGACGTCGACGGAACGGTGTTTCACATCGCCGCACTCGAGACCGCCCGAAAAAAAATCGTCGAGATGCTCGCCCACAACCCGGGCGGCTTCACCGTCTCGCAGTTCCGCGAAAGTTTGGCGATCACGCGCAAACATGCCGTGCCGTTGTTGGAGGCGCTCGATCGTCGCGCGATCACCAAACGCGACGGTGACCTGCGCAGGGCCGGCGCCAGACTGAACGGATGAGCGGCTCGACGAGCCACGAATCGTAGTCAGTCAGTTTTGGGTTTTCGCATTTCGCGATAGTCGCGCGCCGCACCTTCGAGCGGTTCGACCTCGAGCGTGACTCCGTCGATCGCCGCCACCCGAAGTTCTTGGCCGTCTGCGATCGGTGTCGCACGGTTCGTTCGCGCGCGCCACTCGGCGTCGTGAATACGCACCACTCCGAGCGGGTTGATCGCACCGACGGCTCGACCCGTGCTTCCGATCATCCATTCGCGCCCGATCGTCGGGGTCGCGAACCTGGTGCGAACCATCGATGGCATGCCGACGACGAACGCCAGCGAGATTGCAATTATCCCCGAGATCAGCGTCAACCACGAGAGTCGAATTGGGCCGCCGTCGCTGGATCGAAAAAGAGTAAGGCTGGCGAGCGTGAACAGCGTGAGTCCTGCGCCGGTGAAAAATCGCGGGATTCCGACTTGAACATCGATCGCCAAAACCAGCATCGCCACGATCATCAACGCCAAACTCAGACCGCGCACGGGCAAAGTCGACAAGCCGTGGCTTCCGAGAATCACGCAAACCGCCCCGACGACGCCGACTATTCCGACCCCGGCGGTGAAAAATTCGAATATCAACAGCGCCAATCCGATCGCGAACAACAAGTAGGTGACCGGTGGGCTCGCCGCGGTATGCATCAACCTTTCGGTCAGACCAAGTTTGAAGAATCTCGTGGTCGCGGCCTCGCGGATCAATTCGTCGCCCGAGTCTGACTTGACGTCGACCGTCGTCGTCAGAACCTTGCCCTTGATCGTCAGGCCGTTCATCGCCAGCAACATGTTTCGCAGAACGGGCACGCCCTCGTCGTCGGTCGTCAGTTTCAACGCGCCCAATTCTTTGGCGCGAGTCGCATCGAGAGTCGACAGGCGCAGGGTGTCGGTCGCCTGGCCGAAACTCAATTCGCCCGACTCAAGTTCGACGAGTTTGCCCGTCATCCCGATGCGTGTTCCGTCGGCCATCGCCGAGACGTCGGCAACCGCCAAAAGTTGGGCCGCACTGCCGTATGCCTTCGCGGTGTTCGGGCCGACCCAGACGGCCACGGGAATCTTCGAGCCGATAATTTTTTCGAAAAGTTTTTCGAGACGCTGGGTCGACACGACGCCGCCCGACGAGTTGACCTGCAGAATCACGGCCTGCGAGGTTGACGACTCGGCGCGATCGATCGCCCGTTCGATGTCGTGCGCGACTATCTCGTCGATCAGTCCATTGACCTCGACCACGTCTACCGGGGGCAGGTCGTTCGTGCCACCTTCGGCGCTCAACTGTGCCGTCGAGTTCAGCCCTGTCGCCAGACCGAATGTAAGAAGTGCGAACACAAGTTTTTTTCGCAAGTGATACTCCACGAAGTCAAAAATCTGGCGAGGGCGTTTACGCTAACATTTGCGCGTGCATATTTTGGTCGCGACCGACGCTCAGTGGGTGCTCGACGAGGTTCGGGCCGCGCTCGGCACTCCTGAGACATCTTTCGCTGTCTGTACAGACGGCCGTGATGTCGCAAAGGTGATCAAGCAACGCACGCCCGATCTGGCCGTTCTAGATCTGCAGTGCGGCTCGATGGGGGCGATGGCCGTGACAATGGACCTGCGTCTCGACCACAGCGACGGTCGTCTGCCGCTCGTGCCGGTTTTGATGTTGCTCGATCGGGTCGCCGATGTTCATCTAGCGCGCCGTAGTTTTGCGCAGGGCTGGTTGGTCAAACCGCTTGACTCGTTGCGCCTGCGTCGCGCGGCCGACGCGCTCGTGGCGGGCGAGACCTGGCACGAGGGCGTGCCGCAAGAGGTCTGAAAATTATTTTCGGTTCGCGACGATAGTTTCTGCGATTTGCAGCGCGTTGAGCGCGGCGCCCTTGCGCAGATTGTCGTTGGAGACGAACAAAATCAGACCTTTGTTGCCGTCCAGCGAATGGTCCTGTCGAATTCGGCCGACGAAACTCGGGTCTTTACCCGCGGCGATCAGCGGATTGGGCACATCCACGACGCTCACGCCCGTCGCCGTCGACAAGATCTTGTAGGCCTGCTCGACGGTGATGTCTTTTTCGAATTCGACGGTAAGTGATAGCGAGTGCCCCGTGAACACGGGCACGCGCACGCAGGTGCCCGAGACCTTGAGATTCGGAATATGCAGAATCTTGCGCGTCTCGTTGCGCAGCTTCTTCTCTTCGTCGGTTTCGAGCATGCCGTCGTCGACCAGCGTGCCGGCAAACGGAATCACGTTGTTCGAGATCGTCCGCGGAAACTTTTTTGCCGGCGGGTAGTCGATCGCCTCGCCGTCGTAGGTGAGTTCGTCGGCGTTCGGCGCGCCAAGTTTGATCTGTTCATGCAACTCGGCGACACCCGAGACCCCCATGCCGCTGACGGCCTGGTAGGTGCTGGCGACCATGCGCACGAGCGAAGCGGCGTCGTGCAACGGCTTGAGAACGGGCATCGCCGCCATCGTCGTGCAGTTGGGATTAGAGATGATCCCGAGTTTGGCCTGCGCGATATCTTCGGGGTTCACCTCGGAGACCACCAGCGGCACATCCGGGTTCATGCGCCATGCCGACGAATTGTCGATGACGATCGTGCCTTTGGCGGCGTATTTTTCGGCGATCGCCCGCGAGGTGGTGGCACCAGCGGAGAAAATCGCGATATCGAGGTCGCTCGTGTCGGCCGTCGACGCGTCTTCGACCGTGATCCTCTGCCCGTTCCAGTCGATCACCGAGCCCGCCGATTTTGCCGAGGCGAAAAACCTGACGCTGCTCGCGGGAAACTTTCGTTCGATCAGAAGCGTTCGCATCACGCTGCCGACCATTCCCGTGGCGCCGACGATGCCGATCGAAACTTTTTTTGTCACGCGTTCAGGATACTTGGGCGACCAGCCACCAATGGCTCGGATTAATTCGGTTCGTCGGCAGAAGATCGAATTCAGATTTAGCCGTCACTGTCAAACCGCGTTTTACAGAGTGAAAGATTTGGATTTTGTCGAGTTTGTTTCCGAACTCGGCCAAAACGATGTCGGGCTTGAGCCGGTTCGCCTGCCAGCCCAGCCGCGTCGACCAGCGCCATCGCGACAACGAACCACCAACCACCGGCATTCGCCACATCGAGCGAACCAAAAAACCGAGCGGAACCAACAGCACATCTCCCTTGACCCAGGTGCGAAAGTTCAACACGACGACGCCGCCCGGCTTGGTCACCCGAATCGCCTCGCCGACCAGACTCAGTGCGTCGCGAGTTTCACAGTGTTGCAGGGTGATGTAAGAAAAAGCCATGTCGGCAGAATTGTCGGTGATCGACAGAGATTTGCCATCGGCGACATGCGAGGTGACGAGCCTGTCGATGCGCCCGAACTTGGCCACAGTTTGGCGACAGCGCTCTAAAAACGCCGAGTCGACGTCGCAGGCCGTGACTTTTCTGAATCGTTGGGTGAACGCGGCCGTCATTCGACCGATGCCGCTGCCGATCTCGACCAGAGACGAGGTCTCGGTCGGGAACTCTTCGAGTCGCAGCAGGCGCATGAACAGTCGCACCTCTTTGTCGCCCGTTTCGACGAATTCTTTCAGGGTCAAATCGTCGCCGGTCTCGTTGTTGAACACCCATCCTGTTTTGCGCACGACATCGTCCGCGCTCAATTCGTTGTCGGTCAGGTCTCCGGCACCGAGCCACGGCAGGTGAAACGGGTGATGCGTGCTTCTGCCGAGCGCGCGACGAGACTTCATATGCGAAAAAACTACTTGCGTTCGGGCAGCGGGGCCGAGTAGTCAGAGCCGCTGTCGAGATCAAAAGCAGTGTGCAAGGCCCTCACCGCTTTTTCGAGCATCGGCGCGGCGACGACAACGGAGATTCGAATCGTGCTGGTCGAGATCATTTCGATGTTGACCTTGTTGTCGGCCAAGACTCTGAACATTTTCGCGGCGATACCGGGGCTCGACTTCATGCCCGCACCGACGAGCGAGATCTTGGCGATGTTCGTGTCATGGGTGACGCCTTTGGCCCCGACCTGTTTGGAGATTCGCTCGACGATCGGTTGAGCCGCGGCGATGTCTGTCTTGGGCAGCGTGAAAGAGATGTCGGTCGTGCCGGCAGTCGAGGTGTTCTGCACGATCATGTCGACGTTCACATTCGCCTCGGCGAGCGGCTCGAAAAGCGCGGCCGAAACACCGGGCTGGTCGGGCACGCCCAGCACCGTGATCTTCGCGTCGCTCGCGTCGTGCACCACACCGGAGATGATCGGTTCTTCCATATTTTTTTCTCCTTTTCGTTCTTCGCTGGTGACCCAGGTTCCTGGCTCCCAAGTGAAACTTGATCGAACATGAATCGGCACGTCATGGTTGCGGGCGAACTCGACGCTGCGCAACGCCAGAACTTTGCTGCCCGCCCCCGCCATCTCGAGCATCTCGTCGAATTCGAGATGCTGAAGTTTCTTGGCCTGCGGAACAATGCGCGGATCGGCGGTGAAGACTCCCGTGACATCGGTATAAATTTCGCAAACATCGGCTTTCAACGCCGCGGCCAGGGCGACGGCGGTTGTGTCGCTGCCGCCTCTACCCAGCGTCGTGATTTCTTTTGCCGTGCTGACGCCCTGAAAACCAGCGACCACGGCCACTTTGCCTTCGCCGACGGCCTCTCTGACCCGATCACCTTTGATTTCGAGGATCTTCGCCCGACCGTGAACCGTGTCGGTGATGATGCCGACCTGGCTTCCGGTGAAACTCATCGCCTCGACCGACAGGTCTTGCAACGCCATGCACAACAGCGACATGCTGATGCGTTCGCCGGTGGTCAGCAACATGTCCATCTCTCGTCCCGACGGCGCCGACGAGACCTGACGCGCGAGATCCAGAAGGTTGTCGGTCGCCTTGCCCATCGCCGAAACGACGATCACCAACTTGTGACCCTCGGCTTTCGTTTTGGCGATATGTCTCGCCACATTGCGCATTCGTTCGGGGTCGGCAACAGACGTGCCGCCATATTTTTGAACGATCAAAGCCACGGTCTTCAACGCTAGCGGTGCGGTTGTCGCCGAGCTGTAGCATTTTCACCTCATGGGCACCGAGAAGCGCAATCGCAAAAAAGAGAATCGTCGCCTCCGACAGGATGCTCTCGAAAAACAATTTCAGCGTCAAAAAGTTCGTCGTCGCGCGACGCGCATCGCGCTCGCCGCATCGGTCGTCGTCGCGATCGTCGGCGTGATTTATCTGACCAGCGACGACTCGATCGACACGACGGCAACGACCATCGCCGCAGAAACCGAGTCGAGCACGGTCGCCCCCGCGTCCGCGGGGTCGTTCACCTTCGGTGCGGGCGAGTGCGCGCCCGACGACGGCTCTGGCGAACAGGTGCGAAAGTTCACCGAGGCTCCGAAACTTTGCATCGACCCATCGAAGACTTACAAGGCGTTGATCACCACCAACAAAGGTGACCTGGAAGTCTTGCTCGATGCCGCAAGAGCCCCGGGCACCGTCAACAACTTCGTGAATTTGGCGCGTGCAAAGTATTTCGACGACACGGTCTGTCATCGCGCGATCCCGACATTCGTCGTGCAGTGCGGCGACCCGACGGCGACAGGTAGCGGCGGACCCGGGTACTCGATCGCCGACGAGTTGCCCCAAGCCCAGGAATACAAAATCGGTTCTTTGGCGATGGCCAACTCGGGCCCGAACACAAACGGCAGCCAATTCTTTTTCATAACGGGCGAGCAAGGCGCGTCGTTGCCGCCGAGTTATTCGTTGTTCGGGCAGATCTCCTCGGGCGTCGACACGACGCTGGTCGCCCTCGACAAAGCGGGCAACCCCGACCCGGCGTCAAACGGCGTGCCACCAGCCCAAGAATTGCGAATTCTAAAGGTCACGATCACCCAGGGGTGATCAGCCGCCTCGCGATTCGCGCGGCTTTGTTAAACGAGAAGCGAGTCGCGCAAGGACGAAATCGATTTCTCGTCGACGCCGATTTTGCGTAGATACTCGATCACCGAACCATGCTTCGTTTTCAGGTCCGAAATGATCACCGCCATGGCTCGCGGGTCTGACGCGGCAAATCGCGGCGGCATGTTGGCATACGCGTCGGCCAAAGCCGGTTGGTTGATCTTTGCCCACTCGATCAGGCGTTTCATGCCGTCCACCGTTTTGCCGTAGTCGGCGTTGATCACCTCGTCTGGCACCTCCAAGATCGAAAGCACGAACGCCGCGAGAACACCGGTGCGATCTTTGCCTGCGGCGCAATGAAAAACCGCCGGCAAAACTTTTTGTGTGGCGAGGAGGTTGATCGCGTCGGCGAACTTTGGCGCGGCATTGTCGAGCATTTCCCGATATGCCCAAACCAGAAACTCGACGACATCCTCGATCTCGGGGGTGTCGCCGTCGTTCCAAGTGGCGTCGATGATCGGCAGGTGATGGAAGTTCACCGGAAACTCGCCAACAGGAAAAGTTCCACGGGTCTGCAACTCGTTGGTGGTGCGCAGGTCGACTACGGTCCGCACGCCGAGGTCGACGACTTTCTGGGCGTCGCTCTTGGTGAGTCGATAGAGACCGTCGGCCCGAAACAGGGTTCTCCAGCGCGTCGTCTTGCCGCTCGATGTCGGGTACCCGCCGAGATCCCTGAAGTTGTGAACCGCCTCGAGAGAGATCAGGCGTTGTGGATCGTCGGTCAATATTGAAACCGATCGCGCATTCACCGCCCAGACGCTACCTGCGCAAGATGAATGACAGGTTATGCGTCGACCACGGTTTGGGAAACTAACCCGACACAACTAATGTCGCACGGATGAAACTTGTCGGCGTAATTGGCTCAGGCATCATGGGTGCGGGAATCGCCGAGGTCGTCGCCCGCGCCGATGTCGACGTCGTGGTTCGTTCGCGTTCGCAGGCCACCGCCGAGGCGACAAGAAACCAGATTCAGGCCAGCCTCCAAAAACAGGTCGTCAAAGGCAAGTTGACCCAGGCGTTGCAGGACGAGGCGATGAAGCACATCTGCGTGGCTAGCGAACTCTCAGAATTGAAGAATTGTGATCTGATAATCGAGTCTGCAGTGGAAGATTTGGCGACGAAAAAAGATTTGTTTGAAAAACTCGATGCGATCGTCAACCCCGAGTGCATTATCGCTACCAATACCAGCACCTTGCCGGTGATCGAACTCGCGAGGTCGACCAAGCGACCCGATCGTGTCTGCGGAATTCATTTTTTCAATCCCGCCACGATCATGCCGTTGGTCGAGGTCGTCAGACCGATCACGGCGAGCGACGAGACGATCGCGATGGCCAACGAGTTCGTCAAGACTTGCGGCAAAGAAGCGGTGCAGGTCGTGGACCGCGCAGGCTTCATCGTCAACGCGCTCTTGTTTCCGTATCTCAACAACGCGATCGCGATGTTCGAGGCTGGTACCGCCTCGATGCAAGACATCGACACCGCCATGAAAGGTGGTTGCAATTTTCCGATGGGGCCGTTCGCACTTCTGGATTTGGTGGGGCTCGACACGTCGGTGGCGATTCTCGAGGCGTTGCACGCCGAGTTCAAGCGGCCAGAACTCGAGCCGAGACCGATGTTGAGAAAGTTGGTCAGCGAGGGCAAGCTCGGGCGCAAGACAAAACAGGGTTTTTTCAACTACTAGTTTTATCTTCGATGCAATTCAGCGATTCGCCTGCACGACTGGGTGAATCGAAATGGGAATTTCCACCGTCGAAGGATTGGCCGCACAACGACGTGGTCGGACGCGGTGCCGATCTCGAGCCCGAGACCTTGATCGCGGCGTACTCGCGCGGACTTTTTCCGATGGTTTCGAGCGACGACCCGGACGCCGAATCAAACCTGGTCTGGTGGTCGCCGATGCGGCGCGGTGTTGTTCCGCTCGATGGGTTGCGCGTTAGCCGCTCGATGCGTCGAAGCGCCAAAAAATTCGCCGTTCGTGTCGACACCGATTTCGCAGGGGTGATGCGCAACTGTGCCGCACCGCACCGCGACAACGGTTGGATCACCGCAGAGTTCATCGAGGCATATGCGCGCCTGCATCAACTTGGTTGGGCGCACAGCATCGAGGTGATCGACGAGAACGGTTTTCTTGCGGGCGGCCTCTACGGGGTGAAAGTTGGCGGGCTGTTCGCCGGTGAGTCGATGTTTCACTTGGTGCGTGACGCCTCGAAGGTGGCCCTGATGGCGTTGGTTGAATTGATGGTCGAAAATCGGATGAGCCTTTTGGATGTGCAGTGGGTGACGCCTCACCTCGAGAGCCTTGGTGCGGTTGCGCTGTCGCGCGATGAATATCTCGGCAAACTCAAGCTGGCGATGACTCAATAGTCTCGCGCCTAGCCTTTATTGGCGGTGGACGAAACGATCAAGCCCAAGCGTCGCGACGAACCCTGGGTGATGCGCACCTACTCGGGGCACTCGAGCGCCGTCGCATCCAACGAGTTGTATCGAACGAATCTCGCCAAAGGTCAAACCGGTCTTTCAATCGCGTTCGATTTGCCGACCCAAACCGGATACGACCCCGACCATGTCTTGGCGCGCGGCGAAGTCGGCAAAGTCGGGGTTCCGGTCGCCCACATCGGCGACATGAGGGTGCTGCTCGAAAATATTCCGCCACGCGAAATGAACACCTCGATGACTATCAACGCGACGGCGGCCTGGATGCTCGCGCTCTATGTGGCGAACGCGCAGGAACAGGGCGTCGCGACGACCGAGTTGCGCGGCACCACCCAAAACGACATTCTCAAAGAGTATTTGTCGCGCGGAACTTTTATTTTTCCGCCGCAACCCTCGAAGCGTTTGATCGTCGACATGATCGCGTGGTGTGCGAAAAACGCCCCGAAATGGAACCCGGTCAATATTTGTTCGTATCACCTGCAGGAAGTCGGAGCGACACCGGTGCAGGAGATCGCCTTCGCCCTGGCGAATGCGATCGACATTCTGGATGCGGTCAAAGCAAGCGGCCAAATTTCAGAGGGCGAATTTCCGCAGGTTTTCGCCTCGATGTCTTTTTTCGTAAATGCCGGCATTCGTTTTGTCGAGGAGATCTGCAAGATGCGGGCCTTCGTCGAACTATGGGGACGAATCGGACGCGAACGATATTCGATAACCGACGACCGCGCGCTGCGTTTTCGTTACGGGGTGCAGGTCAATTCGCTCGGGTTGACCGAGGCGCAACCAGAGAACAACGTGCAACGAATCGTTCTCGAGATGTTGGCCGTCACCCTTTCAAAAGATGCGCGTGCCCGCAGCGTGCAGTTGCCCGCGTGGAACGAGGCCCTCGGATTGCCGCGCCCCTGGGATCAGCAGTGGTCTTTGCGAATGCAACAGGTGCTGGCGTTCGAGACCGATCTGCTCGAATACGAGGATATTTTCGAGGGCTCTCGTGTGATCGAGTCGCGAACGAAAGAACTCGTCGACCAGGCATATGCCGAAATGAACGAGATTCTCGACCTGGGTGGCGCCTTCGAATCGGTAGAACTCTTGAAAGGTCGCCTCGTGCAGTCGATGTCGGGTCGAACGAGTCGCATCGAGAAAGGTGAACAGAAGGTGATCGGCGTGAACGCCTTCACCGAGACGGCCGATTCACCGCTTGGTGGAAGCGAAAATATCCTCAAAGTCGACCCGAAAGTCGAAAAGCAAATGATCAAAGCGATAAAGACGTGGCGCCAGTCGCGCGACCAAGGCGCGGTAGATCGTGCGCTCTCGGCGCTGAGCACGGCGGCCAAAGGCAAGACAAATCTGATTCCGCCCTCGATCGAACTGGCAAAGGCGGGCGGCACCACCGGTGAGTGGGCCGAGGCGCTGCGCGATGTGTTCGGCGAGTTTCGCGCTCCCACGGGCGTCGGTGCGGCTTCAGGTCGACAGGGAAAGTTGCTCGAACAGGTCGCGGAGTTCGTCAAGAAAATTCCGGGCGGTCCGCCACGGTTGCTTGTGGCAAAACCGGGGCTCGACGGTCACTCGAGTGGCGCCGAGCAGATCGCCGTCGCCGCGCGCGACTCGGGCATGGAGGTCGTATACAGCGGCATTCGTCTGACGCCCGAACAGATTGCGGCTTCGGCGCGAGACGAAGATCCCGACGTGGTCGGTTTGTCGATTCTTTCGGGGTCGCATCTCGATCTGGTGCCCGAAGTCGTCGCGCAACTGCGCAAGTTGAAAGTCGGCGCACCTGTCGTCGTGGGTGGGATCATTCCAGAAAGTGATCAAGCGAAATTGAAAAAGGCGGGCGTCAGCGCCGTTTACACGCCGAAAGATTTCGACATCGCGCGCATCATGCGCGACATCGCCGAATTGGCGATCAAGCACCGAAAAAACTAATTCAGGGTTTCATCGTCGTCGACGGTGCGACGGGAACAAATCCATTCGCGGGTGGAAACACCAGCTCTTGGCCAGCCTCGACCCGATCTGGATCAGTGATGCCGTTCATGACCATCAACAGACTCATGTCGAGACGGTTGTTTTCGGCGATGCTGAAAAGCGTGTCACCTCGCTGCACCACATATCGAATTGGCGGAACATAGACGGTCGTCGTTGTGACGACAGTCGTCTCGGCTGCGATAATTGTCGTCGGTGGTGGTTCTTCGACGCCACGGCGGGCGAAAAAAAATGAAAGCAAACCCGTGGAGATGGTGATCGCCAACAAGTATTTTTGCAATCGACCAGTCAAGAACATGCGTCATGATTTTAGGCGTGTGTCGAACTCAAGGCTGTCGATCGTCAACCTCTAAAGTAAGACCATGAAGGTGCTCGCCGCGGTCGACAAGTTTCGCGGCACGGCCACCGCGGCTCAGGTCGCCACCGCGATCGGGCACGCCTGTTGGCAATTGGGTCACGATTGCATCGAGCGTCCGCTCGCCGACGGGGGAGAAGGAACGCTCGATGCGTTGGGCGGACCGAATCGCTCGACCACCGTCGACGGACCGCTCGGCAAACCAGTGCAAGCCGCGTGGCGTTTGCACAGGGGCACGGCGATCATCGAGATGGCGCTCGCCTCGGGCCTTCTGTTGGCCGGAGGTCGACAAAAAAACAATCCGATTGACGCGACGACAACGGGCACCGGTCAACTCATCGACGCCGCGTTGAACCTGGGGGCGTCGCGGATCATCGTTTGCCTTGGCGGTTCGGCCACCACCGACGGGGGTCTCGGGGCCGTGCAAGCGATCGGGTCGCGGGCGCGATTGAAAGGCGTCGACTTTGTCGTCGCCTGCGATGTGACGACGCCGTTCGTGGATGCGGCAAAAGTTTTCGCGCCGCAAAAAGGTGCGTCAAATGCGCAGGTCAATTTTCTGACGACCCGGTTGCAGCGCCTGGTGCAGGTTTACTCGGACGAATATGGGGTCGATGTATCGACGATCGCCGGCGCCGGCGCCGCGGGAGGTTTGGCGGGCGGCTTGGCCGCGCTTGGCGCGCGACTGGTGCCGGGCTTCGATCTCGTCGCCGAAGAAGTTCTGTTGGACGAGCTTCTTGTCGAAACAGACTTCATCATCACGGGCGAGGGTTTCATGGACAGCGAGAGTTTCAACGGCAAGGTCGTCGGGTCGATGGCCGAACTGGCTGCCGACAAAAACTTACATATTTCCGCGATCTGCGGTGATATTCATGCCGAAGTAAAAAATCGTCTTGATTCCGTCAGCCTCGTCGAAAAATTCGGACGAGAGGCGGCGATGTCGCAACCTTTGCATTGCATAGAGCACGCCGCGCTGCAGATTTTGCGCGACCGAGCCGCGAGATGATTTAGCCGGTTGTGGTCGGCGCGACCGTCGGAACCACGACGGCTCCACCCGCGCCAAGCGGTTTTCCCGCGATGTCGGTGCCGAGCAAAATCAAAACGCTCGCCTCGCCAAGTTTGCCGCTTTCGGTAGGTATCGGCTGCGGCATCGCCGCGATACCGACTCCGCCGAGTTCGTTGGCGATCACCGCGGCCGCACTTTCGCTGCCGAGCAGGTAGTAAACAACAGTCACGGTTTGTTTGGGCGTGATTTCGCTCTTGTTGTTCGCCGGCTGAACGATGTAGCCGCGACCTTGAAGCTCGGTTGTCATCTGGCCGGCGCTACCCGAGATACCTGATGCGTTGGTCACCTGCACTTTGAACGCGGTTTTCACCAGCGTCGTCTCGACGGGAATTTCGGCGATGGTGGTTTGAGTCGGGTCGACGGTCGCTTCGGTCGGGGCGGCAACGGTTTGACCCGACTGATCGTTGCGAATATCGCGCAAGATGAAAAATCCGAGCAACACTGCGAGCACGGCGATGATTATCGAGAGTGTCGAGTTGATGTTCGTCGTGCCACCGACGGGTCGACGATCAACCGGGGCGCGACGCGGGCGGGACGGATCTTGGTTCATACTCATCTAATTTACATCACTTTTGAATTGAGCCGAGGGTGGGGATTGAACCCACGACCTACCGCTTACAAGGCGGTTGCTCTGCCACTGAGCTACCCCGGCGTGTTGTTTGCGCGTTCAGTTTATGGTCGGATTTTGATTTGAAATAATCAGTTCGAAGCACGCCTCGCCCTGACAATTTCATAAGTGGCGAGTGCCGCCGCCACCGAAACATTCAGCGAGGAGAGTGCTCCGAGCATCGGGATGTTCACCAACAGATCGCATCTTTCACGGGCGAGCCGAGAGATTCCCGCACCCTCGGCGCCGAGCACCAAACAAATCGGCTGCTTGGCGGCATCGCGAATCTCGAAGATATTTTTCTCGGCCCCGTCGTCCAAGCCGACGACGAAGACCCCGGCTCGTTTCATTTCGGCGAGCGCGTTTGGCAGCCCACCGACCACGCACATCTTCAGATATTCAATGGCGCCCGCCGAAGCCTTGGCCACCGTCGGGGTGATGTGCACCGCACGGTGGCGCGGAAGAACGACGGCGTCGACTCCGGCTCCGTCGCAACTGCGCAGAATCGCCCCAAGGTTGCCCGGGTCGGTGACTCCGTCGATCGCAACCAACAAAAGTGGGGCGTCGCCCGAGTCTGCGAGCAATTCGGCCAGGAGAGTCTCTTCGACCGCTTCGGCCTTGGCCAGCACCCCTTGTGGCGCCTCGCTGCGCGCCTCGCGATCGAGTTCGCGGCGCGAGACGTTGAGCACCTTGACGCGCTGGTCGTCCGCCAATTCCAAGATGTCGTCGATCACCGCGCTGCTTTCGATGTCGTTGGCCATCCAGATTTCGCGCACGCGTCGACGTTGCCCGAGCAACAACTCGCGCACCGCCTGTCGACCCTCTATCTGTTCGCCACCTAATCCGAGGGTTTTCTGCGACGCCCGATGGCGCACGCTCGCATGCCTGTTCTTTGTTCGGTTGTCGCGTTGATTGCGTCGTGGTTTTTTCGACATGCGAAGAAAATCAGTTTTTGGTCGAGACGATCGCGACCGCCCAGCAAGCGATGCCCTCGCCGCGTCCGAGGGCGCCGAGTTCTTCGGCGCGACGACCTTTGACCGTGACCGGTGCCCCCGTAGCCGCCGAGAGGTTTTTTTGCATTTCATCTCTATGACTCGAAATTTTGGGCCGTTCGCAGACGACGCTGCAGTCGATGTTCCCGATTTGAAAGTTGTGGTCGGTCGCCATTTTGGCGACCTGTCGCAGCAACTCGATCGAGTTCATGTCTTTGTACTTTGGCTCGGTATCGGGAAAGTGTTCGCCGATGTTCCCCAAACCGCACGCACCAAGAATCGACTCGGCAGCCGCGTGCGCCACGACATCCGCGTCGCTGTGACCGACGAGTCCTCGCTCGCCGACGAAGTGAACCCCGCCCAAAACAAGCTTTCGCGAGGTTTCTTCGGCACCGACGAAACGGTGGATGTCGAAACCCTGACCAACCCTGAACTGCGGCGCCATCAGTAAATCTTTACACCTCTCCGCGGGAAATTGCGCGCGCCCAGTTCAAATCGTCGGGTGTGGTTATCTTGCGGTTGAGCGCATCGCCGTCTACGACCACGACTTTATATCCGTTGCTTTCGAGCAAGGTTGCATCGTCGGTGCCCTCCGGATTTTTGGCGTGCGCGATGCGCAACGCCCGGGCGCGAAAAGCCTGGGGCGTCTGTACCGCGACGAGTTCTCGTCGGTTCGGGGTGGAGACGACATTTCTTTTCTCGTCGATGACCTTGATCGTGTCGACCACAGGGAGAGCCGGCACGGCACCGTCGGCACCCGCGCAGACGGCACCGATGACCTCATCGAACAAAAATTGCGAGGCGAACGGTCGGGCGGCGTCATGCACGCAGATGATCGTGGCGTCCTCTGGCACGGCAGCCAGCCCGTTGCGAACCGAGGCGCTTCGGGTCGCACCGCCAGCCACACCACCTTCTTTTGCCGCGTGCTCGGCGGGCAAGACGACCACCACCCCGTCGCTGGAATTACGGGCTGTTTCAACCGCCCAGTCCACGATGCGGCGCTCGTTAATTAGTGAAAACTGTTTGGGGCTGCCGAACCGCGAACCCGTGCCCGCGGCGACCACAATCGTCCAGATTTTCTCCCCAAATCTTTGTTTTGAGGGGGTGTTCACGTCTCTTCAGGGTAGTACCGTCAAGTTGCAATGGGACACGATGAACTTCTCAGGGCCAGCGAGTTCTTCGCTGAAACGTCCGACGCCGTGTTGGCGACGATCACGAGTCAGGGCGAGGTTCGCAATCTGCAACGCGGTGACGTGTTGTTCAAAGAGGGTGAGAAGCCCGAATCGATGTTCATTGTCTTGTCGGGGCGAGTCGCGATCGCGATCGGAAACCGACCGATGGACAGTCGCGAAAGCGTTCTCGCGTTGATGGAGCGTGGAGACCTGTTCGGCGAACTAGGTCTGCTGGATGGCGGCGAGCGCAGCGCGATGGCGCGTGCGATAGAGACGTCGTCGGTATTGCAGATTCCCTACAAGATCGTGCGTGAGCAGATGCAGTCGAACCCGACGATGCTGTGGGGCGTGACGAAACTTTTGGCAAAACGCCTGCGCACCATGGACGAAGTTTTGTCAGACAGCGTCTTTTTGGATGTCACCGGTCGAACCGCCAAACGGTTGCTCGAACTGTCGGGAGGCAAAGACGAGTTTGTTTTGCCGATCACCCAGGAAGAGTTGGCGGGCATGGTCGGGGCATCACGCGAGCGGGTGAACAAAGCGATCGCAAGTTTTATTCGACTGGGTTGGATCGAACAACACGACCGCCGTTATCGAATTTTGATGCGCGCCAAAATGGAGTTTCGCGCCTCTTAATCTCAGATCAGCCGAGCAACCAGGCTTTCGTCTTGTCGAATGCGTCGGCCGCATCTTGTGCGCGGTGCGACGGTCTGCTCGAATCATGGGCGAAGGCGTGCTCGGCCTCGGGATAGATCACCGTGCGCACCCCGAGTTTTTTCAACTCTTCGACATCTGGCGCGGGGGTGTAGTGATCTTTCGCCCCGATGATCGCCAAGACTCGATCGGCATGACCCGAGCGCAAACATGAAAGCGGCTCGGCTTGGGTCGCACTTTGCCACGCCTGCGGAACCTTGATCATGCCGTAAAACGAGACGATTTTTTTGAATCGACTCGAGCGTGCCGATTTGAAGCAATACATTCCGCCCATGCAGAATCCCATCAGACCAACCTCAGGCGTGCCAAGCGCATCGGCCGCCTCGCACAGATCCCGAAGATGGTCATCATCGTCAAGTTTCGGTACCGCGGCGAACCTCGGTTCGATTTCCGGCCCCAAGTTCTGACCAGGGAAAGGTTCGACTGCCGCCACCGAGAATTGCCAGTCGAGGGCGAGCCTTTTGACCATCTCATCGTAAATGGGTCGAAGACTGAAAATATCGGGTGCGATCACGAGACCCATTTGCGGATTCTTGACTGATTTGTCGATTTCACAGGTCGTGCCCGACGGCAAGGTGATTCGCATTGCCCAAGTATGCCAAAACCGCAACAAATTTCTCGTGGTGAGAGTCGCGGTGAGAGTCGATGTCGCAGGGTCGGTGAGTCACGGTTTCCACGATTTCGGGCATGACCCAAAACCAAGCACAGACATGCAATTCAGCCCAGCAATCGCGACAAGCCCAGCCGCAACCAAACCAGCCGCAACTCGTCTGGAGCGTCGGTCTAAGGCAGAGAACAAATAGTCCTGTCGCCAAGTTGATCAAAGAATGGGAACTAATCAGCACGCGTCGCCGCGAAATCGACATCGTCAACTCGTGGCAACTGCCCGGTGACAAAGTCGAAAACCTCGACCAGGTCTTGACTCGCGCAGGTTTCAACACCGCACGCGACGATTCGAAGGGCGACAGTTATCTTTGGCTTCTGGTCAAGCAGGCGTCCACCGACGAGTTGGCGGCGCGCATTGTGTTGCAAAGAATCCTGCCACCATTGGTCGCGATCGCGCGTCGTCGGGGCCGAATCATGCAGGGCGGCATTGACGCCGCCCTGTCCGATGTCTTGCCGAGCGCATGGAAAGTGATCAGGCAGTATCCGTGGCACAGGCGACCGAACAAGGTCGCCTCGAACCTGGTGCTCGACAGCGAATATTTCGCTTTTGTCCAGGGCAACCGCTCGAAAAAAATCAAAGTGTTCGCCGTCGAGCCGAAGATTCTCAGCGAGATGATCGCGGCGCCAGAGTGCGACGACTTTCAACAAACCGTGACGCTCGAAAGCCTCTTGTCGATCGCGATCGAACAAGGTATCGACCCGAGACATGTCGACATTTTGCGCGCCGTCGCTCGCGGTGAAACCTCGGCGATGATCGCCAAACACTACGGAATCGCCGAACGCACTGCCCGCGCCTGGAGGGCGCAAGCGATCAACGAGTTGCGTGAACGAACGCCGTCCGCGGTGTGAGTTTGGTGGTGCGCAAGCGCAAACTGTTGGTCACCACAAAAATACTTGAAAGCGCCATGGCAAGTCCTGCCCACATCGGGTTCATATAACCGAGTGCCGCAAGCGGAATTGCTGCCGTGTTGTAGGCGAAGGCCCAAAATACATTCGTCGTAATCGTGCGCAAAGTCGCGCGCGACAACAAGATCGCGTCGGTGACGAGACGCAGATCGCCGCTGATGATCGTCAAGTCGCTGGCGTTCATCGCCACATCGGTACCAGTACCCATGGCGATGCCAACATCGGCTTGAGCCAACGCGGCGGCATCGTTGACGCCGTCGCCAACCATCGCCACCGCGTAGCCGCGTTTTTGCAGGTCGGCGACGACTTTGACTTTTTCGTCGGGCAACACGCCCGCGATCACATGTTGTTCGTCGTTTTCAATGCCGACTTGGGTCGCAACGGCCGCCGCTGTCGCGTCGTTGTCGCCCGTGAGCAGCACCGATCGCAACCCGAGTTTTTTAAGTTGTTCGATCGCCTGGGCGCTGGTCGACTTGGGTTGGTCCGCCACGACGCAGACACCCTTGACCAAACCGTCGATCACGACCAGCACGGCCGTGTTGCCGGCACCGCGGGCTCTGTTGAGAGCGTCTCGCAGTTGACCTGGAATCACGATCAACGAATCTTTGAATAGCGACTCACGACCGACCATCACCCGCCTTGATTCGACGACGCCCGTCGTGCCCATGCCCGGCGAAGAGACAAACTCGGTGACTTTGGGCAGTGCGCCCGACAACTTGCGCGCTTCAGCCGTGATTGCGCGGGCCACCGGGTGCTCGCTCGCATTTTCGAGCGCACCCGCGAGTTTGAGCACGTCGTTACGATCGGATCCCTGCGCGACCACGACATCGAGCAACTGCATCGAGCCGGTCGTGATCGTGCCCGTCTTGTCGAAAACAACGGTGTCGATTCGTCGCGTGCTCTGCAATACATCCACGCCCTTTATCACAATGCCCATTTGGGCGGCTCGACCGCTTCCAACCATCAGCGCCGTGGGGGTCGCCAGGCCGAGTGCGCACGGGCAGGCGATGATCAAGACGGCCACAGCCGCAGTGAAGGCGTTGTTCAAAGAGTCGTCGAACACCGACCATGCGACGAAAGTTGCGATGGCGATACCGATCACCGTGGGAACAAAAATTGAACTCACTCGGTCGGCGAGTTTCTGAACAGGTGCCTTGGTGGTTTGCGCATCGCGTACAAGCCGAGAAATTTGGGCGAATGTGGTTTCGCTGCCCACTCGGGTCGCGCGCACGATCAGCCGACCAGTGAGGTTGACCGTTGTGCCGACCACGGTCGAGCCGACAGTGACATCGGCCGGAACGCTTTCACCCGTCAGCATCGACACATCGATCGATGAGGCACCTTCGACGACCGTGCCGTCGGCGGCGACGATCTCGCCTGGTCGCACGAGCATCAGGTCACCCACGATGACTTCTGTGGCCTCGACGACAATTTCTTTCTCGTCTCGAATCACCGTGGCGGTGCGCGCGTTCAAAGCGAGCAGAGATCTGAGGGCGTTGCTGGCGCGATTCTTGGCCCGCGCCTCGAAGTGCCGACCGGCGAGCAGAAAAACCGTGACCACCGCGGCGACCTCGAAGTAGATGTGCGCGGTTTTGTCGCCGATAACTGCCCACGCCGACCACGCGGTTGCAGCCACGACGCCGATCGAAATAAGCGTGTCCATGGTGGTCGCGCGATGCCGGGCATTCATCAATGCGGCCCGATGAAACGGCCACGCCCCCCAGGTGACAATCGGTGCACTGAGCGCCATCACCAGCCACTGCCAATTCGCAAAGTGCAGGCTCATCGACATTGAAATAGCCGCGACGGGTATGGCCAAAACCGCCGAGACAGTCAGTCGCGTGCGCAACATCGCCACTTTTTGCTCGGTTTCGGCATCGAGCATCTCGAGCGTCGTGTCCTTGGCGAGTCTCGCGCCGTAGCCGATTTTCTCTATCTCGCGAATCAGCGTCGCCGAGTCGACGACTTGATCCGTGAGTACGACTCGCGCTGATTCGGTCGCGAAGTTGACGCTCGCCGTAACGCCATCTAGTTGATTGAGACGTTTTTCAATTGTCATCGCGCATGCGTTGCATGACATGCCCGTCAAACTCAGGTCGATCTGCGTCTCCATGAGATGAGCGCCCATTTGCCGTCAATTCTCGCACCTGGATGATTATTTTGCACTCGGGGGCGAACTTCTCAGGCCCACCTCGATTGGCCGAATCGGTAACCGACGCTTCGCACGGTTTCGATCAGGTTGGCGTGCTCTTCGCCAAGTTTCGCCCGCAGGCGACGGATGTGAACATCGACCGTGCGCGCACCGCCGTAATACTCGTAACCCCAGACTCGAGACAGCAAAACTTCTCGACTGAAAACTTTTCCGGGGTTTTGCGCCAAGAACTTCAGCAGCTCGTACTCCATATAGGTGAGGTCGAGCGGCTTGCCGCCGAACGACGCCTGATATGTCTCGGTGTTGAGGACCAGATCGCTGTATTCAATGAGCGACTCGCGCGAAATGGCGAGATCGGCGTAGAAGAGATGCCTGAGTCGCGAGTCGAGCTCGCGCGGGTGGACTGGCGCGAGACAAAAATCGTCGAACAAGTCGTCGCGCATTTCGAGATCGGGAAGTTGGGCACCCGTCACGAGCACGATCACCCGACCGACGGGGTTCTCGCGTCTTCGCAAAGCCCGACAAATCGCCCAGCCCGACTCTGGATCTTGGCTGCAGTCGACGATCGCCCCCGCCCAACCCTGGCCGGGCTCTAGTTTCTCGAGTGCGTCGCCGGATCTGACGGCTTTCCACGAGTAGCCCGAAAGATCGAGCGTTCGCGCGACATCAATCGGCGCTGGATCGGGGAAGACCGCGAGCATTCGATCGGGTTGCTGGTCGGACATCGGGCTCAGAGCGACCGCAGGTATCGGTTGAGTTCGTATTGGCTGATGTGCGTTTTGTATCCGCGCCATTCGGCTCGTTTGTTGCGCAGGAACCATTCGAAAATATGTTCGCCCAATGTTTCGGCGACCAATTCTGAACGCTCCATGACGCGCAAAGCGTCGGACATCGACTGCGGCAACTGTTCGATGCCCAGTTTGGCGAGCATGTCGTCGCCCATCTCGAAGAGATTCGAGTCGGCCTCGGCGGGCAACTCGTATTGCTCTTTGATGCCGCGCAAACCCGCGGCGAGAATCACCGAGAAGGCGAGATACGGGTTGCAGGCGGGGTCGGGCGAGCGGTATTCGATTCGCGTCGCCTGGTCGCTGTTTCGTTTTTGAACCGGCACTCGAACCAGACCGCTGCGATTGTTTCGGGCCCACGAAATATGAATCGGCGCCTCGAAGCCGGGAACCAGTCGTTTGTAACTGTTCACATTCTGGTTGGTCACGGCCGTAATTTCGGCGGCGTGTCGCAACAGACCGGCGATGAAGTGTTTGGCCGTCGTCGAAAGATTGTATTGATCGTCGCCGTCGTAAAACGCGTTCTGCTCGTCTTTGAAGAGGTTCAGGTGCAGGTGCATGCCCGAGCCCTGCACACCTTCGAGCGGCTTGGGCATGAACGTCGCGTGCACTTTGTGCAACGCCGCGATCTCTTTGACCACCAGACGAAAAGTCATGACACTGTCGGCCATCGTCAACGCGTCGGTCTGGCGAAGATCGATTTCGTGCTGGCTCGGCGAATCTTCGTGGAAGCTGTATTCGACCGGAATGCTCATCGTTTCGAGCGTGCGGATCGTCTCTTTGCGCAACGAACTCGTGATGTCGCTGCTGGTCAGGTCGAAGAAGCTTCCCTCGTCGAGTGGAATCGGTCGGGAGTCGATCGTGGGCGGGTCGAAGTAGAAGTATTCGATGTCGGGAGCGACGTAAAACTGGAAGCCCATTGCGCGCGCGGCGTTCAGGTTGCGCCGCAAAACCTGGCGAGGGTCGCCGTCGAACGCGGTGCCGTCAAGTTTTGCGATGTCACAAAAGACCCGTGCCTCGGCGCCTTTGGGATCGACCCACGGCAGTACTTCGAAAGTGTTCGCATCGGGCAGGGCCAGAACGTCGCTTTCTTGCACGCGACTGAAGCCGTCGATGGCGGAGCCGTCGAAAATCATTCCGTCGTCGAGGGCGTTTTCCATTTCGGCCGGGCTGATCGCAAAACTCTTCAAGTTGCCGAGCACATCGGTGAACCAAAGTCGAACCAGCCGAATGCCGCGCTCTTCGACGGTGCGCAAAACATATTCGCGTTGCTGTTCGATCATCTCAACACCTTTCTTACCGACCCCCAGGATCGGCGCAAATACAGTCTGCCGCCGCGACGCCGAGATTCGCTCGGGCCACGGCGGCAGACCTATGGGTTATGGGGGGAACCGTGTCTATTTCTTCTTCGACTTCTTTCCTTTTTTCGCGGAGCTCTTCTTGCCTGCGCTCTTTTTTGGCGACGATTGTCCGCAAACAGTTTCAAGAATCAACTGCGTGACGACATACGGGTCCATGTTGGCGTTCGGTCGACGGTCTTCGGCGTAGCCCTTTTGATCGCGGGCCACCTGCCACGGAATTCGCACCGAGGCGCCGCGGTTCGAGACGCCGTAACTGAACTGGTTGTAGGGGGCGGTTTCGTGTTTGCCCGTCAATCGACTCTCGATGTCATGGCCGTAGTTGCTGACATGCTCGTTGATGCGCGTGCCGAGCGCCTTGCACGCGTCGTCGATCGCTTTGTAGTTCGAACGCATCGCTTTGGTCGAGAAATTCGTGTGGCATCCCGCGCCGTTCCAGTCACCTTTTTGCGGTTTGGCGTCGAGCGAGATGACCACGTCGTAGTCTTCGGCGATTCGATGCAGCAGCCAACGGGCGACATGAAGTTCGTCGCTGACGCCGAGGGCGTCGAGCGGACCAACTTGAAACTCCCATTGCCCGGGCATCACCTCGGCGTTGGTGCCCGAGATGTGAAGCCCCGCCTCGAGACACATTTCGGTGTGGATTTCCACGATTTCGCGACCCATGACACGGCCCGCACCGACACCGCAATAATACGGACCTTGCGGCCCGGGCTCGCCTGAGAGTTCAGGAAAACCGAACGGGCGTCCGTTGAGACGCATCATCGTGTATTCCTGTTCGATTCCGTAGATCATTTTTTCATCCGAATATCGCTCGGCGGTTTCGGCGCACAACGCGCGGGTGTTGGTCGGATGTGGCTTGCCGGTGGAGGCAACCAAAACTTCGCACATCACGAGAATATTTTTTCCGCCACGAATCGGATCTTTGCAACTGAAGACCGGTTTCAAGATGCAGTCTGACGCCTCGCCCGTGGCTTGGCTGGTGGACGAGCCGTCGAAACCCCAGATCGGCGGGTTCTTCGTTCCGTTTTCGAGGATCTTTGTTTTTGATCGCAGCGTCGGCGTCGGGGTGACGCCGTCGATCCAGATGTATTCGGCTTGAAATGGCATTGCTTTTCCTCCCATTGATAACTCGCCCCACGGCGAGTTTGTGACCTTGCAAGTTTTGCCGAAAGGCGTTTCTATGCCGTTGCCCGTTTGTAAACGGCGTGTGAAGTTTTCGGCTGGGTAGCCTGCGAGCGTGGCTGATTTTGCCGAAGTTCGCGTGGGTCTTGCCCAGATCAACCCGACGGTAGGCGCATTGCGCGCGAACGCCGACAAAATATTGGATTTTTACAACCAGGCGGCGGGCAAAGGCTGTGATGTCGTGGCTTTCCCCGAACTCTCGATAACCGGCTACCCGCCCGAGGACCTCGTATTAAAGGACGGCTTCGTCGCCGACAACCAGCAGGTTCTCGCCGATCTGGCGAAGAAGACAACCCAGACCATCGCCGTGATCGGCTTCGTCGAGGCCGGCAAGGCGGAGAACGAACTGCACAATTCGGCGGCGGTTTGTCAGAACGGCAAGGTGCTCGGCGTCTATCGCAAACATCTTTTGCCGAATTACGACGTGTTCGATGAACGCCGCTATTTCACCCCCGGCACCGAGAACCCGTTGTTCTCGATCAAGGGCGCCCAAGTGGGCGTGACGATTTGCGAGGACATCTGGAGTCGAAGTGGTCCGGTCGCAGTGCAGTCGACTCTCGGCGCGGTCCTGAACCTGAACATCAACGGTTCGCCGTTTCACGCCGGAAAAATCGGCGAGCGGCGCGAGATGCTCGGCTCGCGGGCGCGCGAGGGCGAGTGCGTCGTGGCGTACGTCAATCAAGTCGGTGGCCAGGACGAACTTGTTTTCGACGGCGGCTCGATGGTCTTGGCCGCCGACGGCACCGTGGTGGCGAGCGCCGCCCAATTCGTCGAGGAGTTGTTGATTTGCGATCTGCGATTGCCGAAATCGAAATCGGCACCTGCTCCGCAACAAGCACGCGGTGAAATCGCCGAGCCGTTGGGCGAAAATGCGCAAGTCTTCTCGGCATTGGTGCTCGGCACCCGCGATTATGTCCACAAAAATGGTTTCACCGACGTCGTGCTCGGGTTGTCGGGCGGCATCGACTCGGCATTGGTTGCCGTCATCGCCACCCAAGCCCTCGGCTCGGAGCACGTGCACGGCGTGGCGATGCCCTCGCGATATTCATCGGCCGGCTCGATTTCTGACGCCTCGCTGTTGGCGAAGAACCTCGGCATCGATCTGCAGACGATTTCGATCGAGCCCGCGTTCAGCGCCTATTTGAGCGCGTTGCAAGAGAGTTTCTCAGGTCGCAAACCAGACCTCACCGAGGAGAACCTACAGAGCAGGGTTCGTGGCACGACCCTGATGGCGCTGTCGAACAAGTTCAATTGGATGGTCTTGACGACCGGCAACAAGAGCGAGATCGCCGTCGGATACTTCACCTTGTACGGCGATTCGGTGGGTGGCTACGCGGTGATCAAAGACCTGTTCAAGTTGAAGGTCTACGAAATCTGCGAGTTCATCAATCGACAGCACGGTCGCGAACTGATTCCCCGATCGATAATCAACAAACCGCCGTCGGCCGAGTTGCGACCCGATCAGCGCGATGATCAGAGCCTGCCACCCTACGAAGTTTTGGATCCGATACTTGAGTTGTATGTCGAGCAGGACAAAACAGCCCAAGAGATAATCGCAAAGGGTTTCGATTCGTCGCTCGTCAAGCGCATCGCGCGACTGGTCGACATCAACGAATACAAACGGCGACAGGGCGTGCCGGGAGTTCGCATCACGACAAAGGCATTCGGCAAAGATCGCCGCCTGCCGATCACCAACAAATATTCGGGCTAGTCGCGAACTCGAGTCAGGCGTGAACCAGGCCACCGCGACGGTGGTACATATATATGAATAGGGTCGCCACGGCGGCGCTGGCGGCGCCGATCAATGCCGGCATTGCGATGCCACCACTCGACTCATAGGCGCGGGTGGCGACCAGGCTCATCACGCTGCGACCGAGCGTGCCCGCCCCGATGACGAAACCGAGACCACTGCCCGGTCGGCTCGGCACGAGATGGGTCGCCAGAGGCAACATGCTGACCACCGCGAATTCGAATCCGAGAATGTAAACCAGCAAGGCGACCAGACCAAGGGTCAGGTTTTGTGAAACGACCCAAAGCGCCAGGCCGCCCGGCACCATGAGCAGGCAACCGACGGCGATGCTCACTTCTTTTCCCCACTTGTCGGTCTTGTTGGCACTTGAGATCGACGCGTAGAGTTCGACGACGCCGAAACTGAAACCGACGGCGGCGATCCCGATCGCGCCGAAACCGAACTCGTCGTCGAGCCATGCGCCAAAAGTTATGAAGATGCATTGACTCGCGCACATCGTCGCAAACATCGTCGCCACGACCAACCATCCGCGGCCGCGCAACCGAACATCTTTGTCAATCGAACGCGACGAAACCTCGTGTGCTTCGGTGGGAATTCTGGCGGTTAGAAATGTCGATGAGATGGCGACCCCGATCGCCCCCGCCAAAAAACCGGCGCGCCAATCGATCAACGCCGTGATCACGCCCATCGTCGAAACCCCCAGCAAAAGGCCCAATGCCCACGAAATTTCGGTGATGCCGATGTATCGGCCGCGCTTTTCGTATGGGACATGGTCGGAGATCCAGCCAGACATACCCAGGTCGAAGAAGTTTTTCAAGACGCTGATCAGCGTCACGCCGAGGGTGAAAAGAAAAATGTTTGGCGACACCGCCGAAAGCAGTGCGCCCGACGAAATACCGACAAGGCCGATGAGCATCGCCCTTCTCCGCGAAAGTTGGTCGACGAATCTGCCGACGAATGGTGAAAGCAGGCCCGAGAGTTCAGAAATTGTCAGCGCGACACCGATCTCCGAAAGCGAGATATCGAAACCCTTGGCGATGATCGCGATGAATGGCGGGGTGAATCGATAGCAGGCGTTGGTCGTCAGGCGGGTCGCCGTCAGCAGCGTGACATTCTTTTTGACCAGCGGTGAAAACGAGTCGTCAAGCCACCGATCAAGCACGAGGCTCAACGCTACAACTATCGCTCAGAGCGAGTCGGCCGAGTCGAGTTCGCCGATCACCGCCACCATTCGGCCGGCGCGAACGAAATTATTTCCGTCGATTTCGAACCAACTCCCGCCGAGGTTCTCGAGTCGGGTGTCGTTCACACGAAGTTCGCGCCGCAGTGTTCGAATCACGCCACTGTGGCTGATAACAAGTGCCTGACCACCGCGGCATTTGTCGGCGATCTCGATGAATGCCGCGGTCATTCGACCCACGACACTCGAGTTCGGTTCGAAACCCTCGGGTTGTCGTCTTGAATTCAGGTAACCGGGCCAGCCCGCCTCGATCTCCGCGTAGGTGAGACCCTGCCAGGGTCCGATGCTCGATTCTTTCAACCGCTCGTCGACATGCAACTGGTCGTGATCAAGATGGGCGGCGATGATCTCGGCGGTATGCCGTGCGCGTTGCAGGGTGCTTGTGGCGATGAGATCAAAACTGCCGAGTTTTGTCGCCGCGAGTTTGGCCTGAGCGATGCCTTGATCGGTCAGCTTGATGTCGGCTTGTCCTTGCCATCGACCTTCGGCGTTCCATTCGCTTTGACCGTGTCGCAAGACAAGCAGTCGCGTCGTCGCCCCCGCGTTGTTTTGACCTTCGGACACTCAAGGCAGGGTAGTGGCTTGGATACGCTGACGACATGGCAAGACTTCGGCTCTTCGCCTCGGCGCGAGAAGTCGCGGGCACGGCTTGCGAAGATATCGACGGTCGCACCGTCGACGAAGTTTTGCAGAGGGCGGCCGAGCGATTCGGCGCCGATTTTGTCGCCGTCATGTCGACTTGCCGAGTGTGGCTGAACGGCGAGGAAGCGCTCGGCAGCAGTGCTGTGGCCGATAGCGACGAAGTCGCGTTGCTCCCGCCCGTGTCGGGTGGTTGAGATAAATTTGCAGGGCAGCCATGGTTGAGATCGCCGATCCAAGTTCGATGTCGATGGTCGAATTGCGCAACACCCGCGCCGAACTGCAGCAACAAGAAGACGTGATTTCTTTTGTTCGTCGCATGGCCCAGGGTCGGTGCGACCTGGCGCGGGGTGAACAGCGGCGTCGATCCGACGGCACGCCCGCATCGGGAATCAGCGTGAGCGATATCAAAAGCGCGTTTGGCCAGGAGCACGGCGGCGGATCTTCGCGGCCGCCGCGGGAGACGAACATCTCGGCCGACCATGAACTGGTCGTGGAACTAGAAAAACTTTGCGAGCGGGTCGGGTTCGGTGAGTTGCGCACCCTCGATGACTCGGCGCTCGACGCGGCGGTGATCGAAATAGAGAAGTTCGAGGCGGCGCGATCGCTGGAACGAAAGAGTTTGTTCGCCAAAATCGACGCGTTGACCGCCGAGTTGGTGCGCCGCTACAAAGATGGCGGGGCGAACATCGACTCGCTTCTGACCGATTGACGGAGTCGTAGTTTTTAGAGTTTTTTAGAATTTTTTAGATCCAACAGTCGCGTCTCGGCCAGAGGCAAAAGCCGACTTGAGCGATAGTTTTTATTGGCAAATGCAGCGCGTCGCCGTTATCTCGATGCACACTTCGCCGCTGGCCCAGCCTGGTGTCGGCGACGGCGGGGGCATGAATGTTTATGTGCGAGAACTCGTCTCGGCGATGGCCCAAACAAATCAGATTCAATGCACGACATACACGCGAGCGTGGCGACCCGGCCTGCCGAAAGTCGTCGAAGTCGAACCGAACCATCGAATCGTGCACATCGAGGCGGGTCGTTTCGATCTGGCCAAAGACGAGTTGCTCGACGTCGTGGAGCTGTTCACCCAACGGGTCGCCGAGCACATCGGCGAATCCGGTGGTGCCGACGTGCTGCACGCCAATTATTGGTTGTCAGGTCTCGTCGGTCATCGACTCAAGCATCAGTTGGGTCTGCCCTTGGTCACGACCTTTCACACTTTGGCCCGGGTCAAGACGCTCGGTGGCGACACCGAGTCGGTCGTGCGCGAGCGGGCCGAATTAGAAATCATCGGATGTGCCGACGCGATTTGCGTGAGTTGTCCCGAAGAAGAGAGTCAATTTCGCGAGTTGTATGGGCAGTCGCCCGGAGTGTTGACGGTGGCTTCTCCAGGCGTTGCGACCGCATTTTTCTCGCCCGGTGATCGTCGGGGTGCGAGGCGCGCACTTGGTTGGCCCGACAAACCGTTGATGCTCTTTGTCGGGCGAATCCAACCGCTCAAGGGCGTTGACATCGCGGTTCAGACACTCGCAAAAATCCACGACAAGCGAACCCAGTTGATGATCGTCGGCGGTGCCAGCGGAACTTTCGGTTCGAGCGAGTCGAACCATGTGCGCAAGTTGATCTTCGAACTGGGTCTCGAGTCGCGGGTTCATTTCATCGACCCGCAACCGCATCACCTGCTTTCGACCTATTACCGCGCGGCGGATGTCGTCTTGGTGCCGTCGCGCAGCGAGAGTTTCGGCCTGGTCGCGCTCGAAGCGGCGGCTTGCGGTGTTCCGGTGGTGGCAAGCGGGGTCGGCGGGTTGCTCAGTCTGATCGAACATGGTCGAACCGGTTACCTGGTCAAGAACAGAAACGCAGATTCTTTCGCGCTGTTCACCAACAAGTTGCTGGGCGATCCTTTGCTGAGTTTGACGATGGGCAACCGCGCCGCGGATCGGGCGAAAAACTATTCGTGGGCGGCGACGGCCGAGAGCGTGATCGGCGTCTATAACGCCCTTCACTCGGGGCAACTCGTCGCTTGCACCTGATCTTGTGAGCGATCTATTCGACGAGGCGGCGCTTGCCCGCATCGAGCGTCAAATCGACGAGTGGTTGGGTCGGGCGAAGACCCATCATGCCAACATCCTCGCGGTTGATCGCTCCGAAGAAGACGAGTTTCGTTGGTATGTACGAATGGCGGGTGACGAAAAGGATTTCACGACGATTTGGTTCACGCTCGGTCAGAGAACCCTGCGTTACGAGACATATGTGATGCCCGCCCCCGAGCAGAACGCCGAATTGCTCTATGAGACGGTGCTTCGGCGAAACGAAAAGTTGGTCGGCGCGCATTTTTCGATCGGTCTTGAAGACGCCATATATCTGCGTGGAGAGATCGGTTTGTCGGCCCTCAACGAAGTCGAGTTGGATCGCATAATCGGCACGCTGTATTCGACGGTCGAGCTGGTGTTCTGGTCGTTGCTTGAAATCGGTTATGCCAAGGCCGCGGCGTTGCGCACACAACGAAACAGCACCCGAACTACCTAGCGTTCGGGGAAGTCGTCAGGTGGTTCGGGTGCGTCTAACTAGCCTGAACATCGTGGTTGGCAAATGAGCAGCATCAACTCCGGTCGGTTGAGCATCGTCGGTGGCGGAAACATGGGTTCGGCGATGGCCCGCGGCTTGTTGGCCGGGGGTTTGCTCCCCTCGAACCTGGTGATCGTCGAAAGTGATTCGTCCAAACACGCCGAACTGAAAACTGTGTTCGCCGATTCAGAGGTAACCGAGAAACTTTCTTCATGTGAATCGGTCGTCGTGGCGGTGAAGCCCGCCCAAGTTTTGGAGGTGTGTCGATCTGCGAGTCAAGCCGGCGCAAAAAGAATTTTGTCCGTCGCGGCCGGGGTGAAAATCGCGGCGATCGAAAGTGCGACCGACGGTTCGGTGGCCGTGATTCGGGCGATGCCGAACACGCCCGCGTTGATCGGGCAAGGTGCGTCGGCGATGGCGGTGAATTCGAAGTGTTCCGACGACGACGCGAGATGGGCGCGAGAGGTGCTGTTGAGCGTCGGCACGGTTGTCGATGTGAAAGAAGATCTTCTCGACGCCGTCACGGGCTTGTCGGGAAGCGGGCCGGCATATATTTTTCTTTTGGCCGAGGCGCTGATCAAAGCGGGGATCGACCAGGGTCTTTCTGCCGAAGTGGCCAACGAACTGACCAGACAGTTGTTGGTCGGCTCGGCGCTTCTGCTCGCCGAAAGCCCTGAGTCGCCGGCCCAGTTGCGCGAGAAAGTCACCTCACCAAACGGCACGACCGCCGCGGGAATTGCCGAGTTGGTTGGTAAACAATTCGCGCAGATTATCGGCTCGGCTGTGGATGCCGCAACCAAAAGAAGCAGGGAACTCGGAAAATAAATTTCGAAATTTTCTTCTCGGTCGGGTTTTATATCCCCGATTTATGTCTAAAGTAAGAAACGGAAATGTCGCAAGATCACCGGGCGGGGTAACCCCCCAACTGGGAGTCGCGCTCGCAAGAGCTGCGCCGTTTGAGCCGGTGCCTTCGGGGGGTTGGCACCGGCTCTTACGTTTTTCTGTAGCGTGAATTCGCCATGGCGGAAAAATTTTCGACAATCTCGTTCCTTTCCGATTACGGAACGCGCGATGAATTCGTCGGCGTGGTCAAGAGCGTTATCCACGACATCGCGCCGCATGTGCGAGTCGTCGATCTGAATCACGAGATCGAACCGTTCGACATTCGTGGGGGTTCTCTCTCGTTGGCCAGGTGCGTGTCATATGTCGGCGGAGGAATCGTGCTCGCGGTTGTCGACCCGGGCGTGGGTTCATCTCGTCGTGCGGTGGCGATCGAGGTTGCCGGAGGCAAGGGTGTGTTCGTCGGCCCCGACAACGGGTTGCTGGCGATGGCGATCGCGCTCGCCGGTGGCGCCGAACGCGCGGTCTGTTTGACCAACAGCGAATATCACCTGGCGAGACCTGGGGAGACTTTCGCGGGTCGTGATATTTTTGCCCCCGTCGCGGCGCATCTTTGCAACGGCGTCGATTTGAGCCAACTCGGCGAACCGATTGATCCCGCCTTGTTGTTGCCTGGTGTGGTGCCCTTGCCTCGCGAAGAGAACGGGGCGCTGCACGGCGAGATCACCTGGGTGGATCGATTCGGTAATTGTCAGTTGAATATCGGCCCCGATGAGGTGACCACGATGGGCGAAGTTTTGCGGGTCGAAATCGGCTCGGCGGTCAACCTTGCCAAACCAGGCAACGAAAGAGTGGTGCGTTCATTGAAGATCGTCAAAAGTTATGACGCGATCGGCAGCGGGCTCGGACTGGTGGTCGATTCATACGGAATGCTCTCGATTTGTGTCGCCCGTGGTTCGGCCGCCGCCGAGTTGTCGGTTGGCTCGGGCGACTTGGTGGTTTTGTCGCGCGTCGAACCCGACGGCAAGGTTCAATCTGTTACGACTTCGGTGCGGATTGGTCGATCAGGTTAAAGTTTCGCCTGTGCGTCCGGCCACCACTTTGACGATCGCTCTGTTGTTGGCCGTCATTTTTTTGGCCGGGATCGTTTCAATCGTCGGGCGATAATCGTCTTTGACCGCGGGTCGAATTGCTCGCGACCAGAAATCCGAGAAACAGAATCACGAGGCCGGTCAAAAGCGTGACGGCGAACGCGCGATCTTTGCCCAGTCTCCCGCCCAACGATCCGCTGGCCGACAAAACCAGGGTGCCGGCCGCGATCAAGACATTGCCGATCGCGAGGCGGCGCGGCGAATAGACAATGCGGGGGCTTGGTGTCATGAAACTAGGTGACTTCGCCCTGACTACGCGCCATGTCGACCAAAGCGCACCAATGATGATCACCAACGCAGGAATACCCGAACCGATCGCCGCCATCACGCGCGGCAAGACGCCGAACAACTCGCGAGCAGCCGGGAACTCGCCTGGTTGTATCGATCGCCTTGTCGGCGCGACCCAGATCACGCCGACGCTGAAAGCGCTCAACACGACCAACAATTCGCGGAGCCGATCGGCAATTCTCGGATTCGTCAACAGATAGACCGTGCCGAGGGCAAGCCAGGCGACATTTAAAACCGCGCCGGCTAGAAAGAAAATTCGAAATGCGGGCATTGACCAGGTTGTTGATTCGGCCCACCAGAGTGCCGCCGACCCGACGGCAAAGAGAATCATGGCCACAGTCCAGGCCAGTTCCTGCGGTTGACCGCGTCGATGCCAACGATCAAAAGTGCTCAAGGCGAATGCGCACGCGAACAGCGTCGCCCCCGCGGCTAGAGCCGAGTTGAGGTCGTTGGCTGCGCCGAATACCTGAGAAATGAGCACCACCGCACGATAACGGCGTGCCAAAAATCGCAGGCATTGAGCAAGTTATCTCTCGGCTCGCGAGTTTGTGAAATTCTGCACTAGGGCATATCGTGATCCCATGACCCAACTTCAACGACGCAGAATTCCAGACGCGGCGGTTGCTCGACTTCCGGTGTACCTGCAGATTCTGAACAATCTCTTGGCGACAAAAGTTTCGAGATTCTCCAGCGACGAACTCGCCGCTTTGGCGGGCGTGAACGCCGCAAAGGTCAGAAAAGATCTTTCATATTTGGGAAGTTACGGAACCAGGGGTGTCGGCTACGAGGTCACTTATTTGATTCATCAAATCAAACGCGAACTTGGTCTGATGCGTGAATGGAACGTCGTCGTCGTCGGCGCGGGCAACCTGGGTTGCGCTCTCGCAAAATTCGGCGGGTTCACCCCGCGTGGTTTTCCGGTCGTCGGCATTTGCGACAACGACCCAAAAAAGATTGGTCAGGCAGTCGGCCAACTCACGGTATTCGACGTGCGCAATTTGCAAAAAGTCGTCAGTGAATTCGATGTCACAATTGGCGCAATCACAACTTCGACGACTTCGGCCCAGGCGGCCGCCGACGCGCTCGTCGACGCCGGAATCACCTCGATTTTGAATTTTGCGCCGATTGTCTTGGCGACCCCGAGCAGTGTTTCGGTGAGAAATGTAGATCTTGGTGTTGAACTTCAGATTCTCAGTTATTACGAACAGATGAGATCTGAGCAACATGCGCCAGTTGGCTAATTTGCGTTTGTGGGCGGCCCTCGGGGCGCTCGCCATCGCGACTTTGCTGCTTGTCCTGGCCACTTGCGACGATTGTTTCGGACGGGGCGGCAGTCAGGCTGCGGCAGCGACCGAAGTCGAAAAAAATATCGAGACGACAGCGGTGATCGTCGGATTTTCGTCTTCTGAAAACTGGCGCCTGCAAGACGGCAAAACGATCGGCGAAGCATCGGCATCCCTCGACGACGGTCGAATAATTTTGGTCGCCTCCGATACGCCAGGCGAGAACACTTGCCCCGACCCGAGCATCCGAAGGTCGTGTATTTTTCTGGCCAACCTGTTCGGTGACTCGGTGATGTGGTTCGCAATGACCGAGGCGAACGGCGAAAAACCCGATCGAGTGCTCGAAATCGCGGGTCTTGTAGACATGCTTGACTCGGGAAGTCGCGGGGTTTTGGCAAACGGTTGGGTGGTGCCGCTCGCCAACGGCGTCAAAAAGTCGTGCGGAGAAGAGTCGGGAACGCTTCGCGATTTCATCAACACCTACGGCTCCGACAAAAGCGTGAGCAAGTTGAACCTGATCACCGACCAGGTCGACGAGGTGGTCTGTACGGGCTGAAAGTCAGGCGTTCGGAAAAGCCCGAACGATTGTTGCAGCCGCTTTATATGCGGCTTCGGCTGGCCCGATCTCGTCGGGTCGCAACAAGTTGGCCATGATTCGCAAAACCCACTCCATCAAGGTGCGACTTTGAATTCCGACCCTCGAGAGTTCGCGCATCAGTGCGGGTTTGCCGATGATTCGCGCGAACAGCCGCGCGACTTTGAAGTATTGACCGTATTCGTCCTCGATCATTTTTTCGTATCGCTTGAGCGCCATCGCATCACCCGAAGCCAACGCATCGTGCATCACCTCGGCCGCGAAGCGAGCGGTTTCGTAGGCGTAGTCGATGCCTTCGCCGTTGAACGGATTGACGCTTCCTGCCGCGTCGCCGATGACGATGTGTGTCGGCCCGAGTTTCGGCCCGACCGAACCGCCCATCGGAATTTTTCCGCTGGTGGCTTTGCATTCGGGTTTGCTCGGGTCGATCTCCCAGCGGTCGGCCACCATGTGGGCGTATGAATCGAGAATGTGCGAGGTGTTGACTTCCTTGAAATTTTTGAATGTCGACAAAAGACCGACACCGATGTTGATCGTGCCGTCACCCACGGGAAATATCCATCCGTAGCCGGGCATCGAGTTTCCGTCACGATCCTTGACATCAAGCGCCGACTCGATCCATGGTTCTTGGTGGCGGGGGCTCTGCCAATAGGTGCGGATTGCGGTGCCATACGGCCATGAGCGCTCGCGCGCCGTGCCCATGCTTCGACCGAAGCGCGAGTTGGCGCCATCGGCGACGATCACATAGTCGGCGTTGATCGCCACGGTCGAGTTGTCGCGCTTGTTCGTGACCATCGCCCCGCGCACGCAACCCTTCTCGAAGATTGGCGCGACAGCCTCGTGTTCTTCGAAAAGTTTCGCCCCGGCGGTTTGCGCGTTGCGAGCCACCATCATGTCGAGTTCGCGACGACGCACGACATACCCGTATCGCGGATAAATCGGGTGGGTGGGCCACTGCAGTTCGAGGGCTTTGCCGTGGGCGGTTGCGCGGAGTCCCTCGTAGCGGTGGAACCTCGAGAGTTGTTCGGTCAGCCCCATGTCGCCAAGTTGTTTAACGGCCCGAGGCGTGAGACCGTCGCCGCAAGTTTTCTCACGCGGAAAGCTCTTGCGCTCGACGATAGTCACGTCGTGCCCGAGTTTGGCCAACCAATAACCGGCGGCTGATCCGGCGGGACCACCACCGATGACGAGAACTTCCGTGCGAAGTATTTTTGTTACTTCGCTTGTGAGATCGAGGGGTTTGATCTCAGTTTCTATTTATTTTCCCGACGCCCGTGGCTCGGTGCCGACCCGCGCCGGTGGTTTGGGAAGAGCCGCAAAAGTTTCGGCGAGGTTGTCATAGTTGACCGCGCCGCCCTCGAGCCCCAAAAATATTTCTGATTCGGGCGAACACCATGTCTCGTATTCGTCCTTCCATTCTTCGCTCTGCGGATCCGCGCCGCCGATGACATATCGCTCGTGGCAAACCACACCGAGAATCTCGGCGTCGGTCAAACCCCCGCCGTATTTTTCACCCTGCTGTGGCATCGGGTTGCCGTTGTATGAAAGTGGGGCGTGGGCACCACCTTCGCGATTTGGATCGCCGTAAGTTTGAATGTTGGCGGAGATAAACGGTTGCGAGCCGGTGTAGACGAAATTCAACATGTCTTCAATTTTCGGGAAAGTTTTCAGCACCTCGCCCTGGTACAGCGCACGCCCTGCTCCGCCCGACCCGTTGGCACCATGGCACCCGGCGCATGAGCCGTAAACGCCGGCACCTACCGCGAGCGGCCCCTCGACGGTTTTTTCTTGTGGTTTGATCGACAGCGCGTAGAGCAAAGCCCAGAACGGCAACAGGCTCAAGGTCGCCATCGCCCAGAACGGAATTTTTTTTCGCGAATTGGCGGCAACGACGTAACTCGGGTCTGGTGGCGGCGGGGGCGGTGCGCTGGCAGCCTGAAGAATTTGCGCCGCGGGCGCACTTTTCGTTTCTGATTTGGCGGGGAGATTCGAATCGCCCGCAGATGAGTCTGAGGGCGAGGGGTTGCCAGCGAGTTTGTTGCGAGCTTCTTGTGCTCGCTTCAGTAGGTGCTCTGGTATGCCTGCCACAATTCTCCTTGATCAGATAAAGATGGCTTTAAATCTGGCGCTAAATAGGTTAGACGCAACCAGCCCCAGAACTTTAAGTTCACGAGCGCACAACCAATTTCGCAGAACAACACAGTTAACGATGGTTGTGTTTTAGCGCGCGAATGTGACCAACGAGTCATGTTGAAGTCAGTCGCGAATGCCCTCGTTATTGGCTGCCCGACTAGGCTAAAAACAGTTTTCGAGGAAAGGCAAGCCCTCAAATAATGCTCGCGATAGACATTCTCAGATGGCCAGGTGTCAATCAGGCTTTCTTGTTCTCGCTCGTTTTGACCACGGCAATGAGTCTGGTCGTGATACCGGTCGGCAAGCGTCGCAAATTCGACAGGAAGGCGACTTGGGGTGAGGCGATGATCGCCTCCGCCTACATTTTCTTGGTCCTGTTTCTGGCCTTCGGGGTTGTTCCGCATCAATTCATCGACCATGCAGACAAAGAACTTGGCTGGCGAAAAGACAAACTCGTCTACGGGCCTTTCGACATCCTCAAATCTGACACCGTTGGTGGAAGCTTCCCGATAACGATCAGCTACGAGGCGATCCGCGACATAGTTGTCGTCGGCATACATTTCTTTTACATCGGTCTGATGATCTATCTGTTCGCGTGGTGGCAGAAACGCGATGTGGTCGTCACCAAAGAAGTTGTGGCGTCAAGTTACGGTCGTCCATTGGTGAAGAAGAGCTGAGCCATGGCGAAGACCGACGCAAATCCGCCGATGATGCCGTTCACCGACGATTACCAACTCGTCGAGGTGGATGCCGAGTATTTGAACAAGGCGGTAAAACCGAAACAGTTCATCCATATCGATCAATCCGAGTGCATCATGTGCGAAGGCTGCGTCGATATCTGCCCGTGGAAGTGCATTCACATGGTCAACCTCGAAGCGATCAGCGAGTCGAGCGGCACCGAACTTCCGGGTGCTGACCCTTCAGATCAAGTCGTGTTCATCATCGACGACGACGTGTGCACTCGATGCGCGCTTTGCGTCGACCGTTGCCCGACGGGCGTGATAATTCTGGGCAAGGTCGGAGCCGCACCCGCAACCGGAGACACCCACATGCGAACGAACAATCACGGCTATTCGTACGGCATGAGATTCTAGGAAGGTAGGAGAGATGGCAAAAGTTCTCGAGCAAAAGACTCGCCCGACTATCAAGCAGCGCATCACGAAAACCAACGAATCGATTCAAGGCAGCCAGGCCTGGAACTCGATATTCAGGCCGGGTTCGATCTTCCGCAAGGGTTATTCGGATTCGCCCCGCAACCGCTCTTATGTCGTGATGAACTCGGTGCTCTATCACCTGCATCCCGTCAAAGTGAAGCGTCACGCGGTCAAGGTGAGCTACACGCTTTGCCTGGGTGGGCTGAGTTTCTTCCTGTTTATTCTTTTGACGATTACCGGCATCTTCTTGATGTTCTTTTATCGTCCAACCGCGACCAATGCCTGGCAAGACATCCAGTCGTTGCACACCTCGGTGACGTTCGGTTTGATGGTGCGCAACATGCATCGCTGGGCGGCGCACCTGATGGTTCTTACGGTGTTCTTGCACATGGCGCGAGTTTTCTACCACGGCGCATACAAGGCACCGCGCGAGTTCAACTGGGTTATCGGCGTGATCCTTCTGACCTTGACGCTTTTGCTTTCGTTCACCGGTTATCTGTTGCCGTGGGACCAACTCGCACTTTGGGCGGTAACCGTCGGCACCAACATGATGGGTTACTCGCCGGTGATCGGGTCGCAGGTTCGATTCGTGTTGCTCGGCGGCGTTGAAATCGGCCCCGAAACCCTGCTGCGTTGGTATGTGCTGCATGTTTTGTTGTTCCCGTTCGTGACGGTCATCTTTCTCGCGATCCATTTCTGGCGCGTGCGCAAAGACGGCGGAATCTCAGGACCACTCTGATGGCCGGCATTCCAGAACATCTTTTGAAGCGGGCCCAAGAGGCGCGAGAGAAAGCGGCCAAAGGCGCAGCCGCACCCGCGGCGGCAGCGAGCGCCGACGGTGAATCACGAATCTCCGGCGACCTTCTTGATCGAAGCAAGGGGGCGGTGGCAGTCGCCGAAAAGCCGGGTGCCGCGGTCGTCTCGGCTGCACCGGGCGGCAGTGTTCCGTTCGGTGCCGGACCAGGCGGTCACACCCAGCGGTTGTTGACCGTGGTCAAGTCTGGTTCGATTCAAGATGTCAAAGCCGTGCCAGTCGACAAGGTTCATACTTGGCCGCATCTGTTGGGTATCGAATTCGTCGCCGCGCTCGCATGCACCGCTTTCACGTTCATGTTTTCGTGGTTCGTCAACGCGCCGCTGTTGCAGGCGGCGAACTTCAACCAAACACCGAATCCATCCAAGGCACCTTGGTATTTCCTCGGTTTGCAAGAGTTGTTGACGATGTTTCACCCGATGATCGCCGGGGTGACGATTCCGGGCATGGGTTTGATCATTTTGATTCTTGCGCCGTATCTCGATCGCAACGAATCGAATCGACCCGAAGATCGCAAAGTCATGACCAGTTTGATGACGGTTCACCTCATGTTTTGGGCGATTCTCGTGATCATTGGTTCGTTTTTCCGTGGTCCTGGCTTCAACTTCGTGTTCCCGTGGCGCGAAGGCATCTTCTTCGAGTTGTGATCGGATAAAGGTCTCATGAGTTCAACGACGATCATCACAGTCGCGATCGCAGTGCTTGCCGTTCTGGGTTTGGGTGTCGTGCTTACGGCAACTCGTCGCTCGGACATGAGCGGAGTCGGGGCGCTTTCGCGCGAAACCCGAAAACGAGATCGCGACGCCAAGAAATCGGCGCGAAAAATCGGCAAAGAAGTCGAGGCGGCGGCGAGTCGCAGCACGGCGGTGGCCGTGATGCCGCCCGCAGAAATCGAGCCCTGGGTTGTGCCCGATCCCGAGGCCATCGACGAGTCGCGTCGGGCATTCTTGAATCGCGCCAACACGACACTAATGAGCGCAAGCCTCGGTGGTTTTGCCGCTGCGCTGATCGCATTTTTGTGGAAGGGCGCCGAAGGCGGCTTTGGTTCGAAAATCAACGCAGGCAAACTCGAAGACGTCATCGGCCAGATTCGCGCGAACAAAGGTTTCTTGTATTTGCCCGAAGCGCGTTCGTGGGTGACCGAATATCCGAAGGAAGCAATTTCAAAAGCCGACGCGGTTTACGCGGGGCAAGGTCCTGTTTATTCGGGAATCACGTCCGGCATCGTCGCTCTCTACCAGAAGTGTCCGCATCTGGGTTGTCGAGTGCCCGAGTGCAAGACATCGCAATGGTTCGAGTGTCCTTGCCATGGTTCGCAGTACAACCGCGTGGGCGAGAAGAAGGGTGGTCCGGCGCCGCGAGGCATGGATCGTTTCGGAGTCTCGGTCAACAACGGCATGGTCGTCATCGACACCGGCACCGTTTTCGCCGGTCCGCCGATCGGCGTAAACACGACGGGTCAAGAGGCCGAAGGGCCGCACTGCGTGGGTGGAACGGGCGGTCACTGAGTGAAAGTTTCGGTACTCGTCGCCGACACGACCACCACGGTCGCATGGGTGATTCTTCTCGTCTCTGTTCTCGGATGGGTGATTTATGGTCTGGGCAATCTGCGCTCATCAAAACGCGAGATCGGGTCGGAGATCAAACTTGCCGCGAACCGTAAGCCTTACTACGACGACGATCGCCTCGAGGGTGAAAAGATTCAACGAACCCAATTGATCGGTTTGGCTTGTCTCGCCGTCACGACCATCGCTTTGCCCCTCTATTGGATTCTCGAACCAGGTCGAATGGTCGGCGCCGAAAAAGAGTTTCAGCATCAGTTCGAAGATTGGGGCACGGGCCTGTTCGCCACGACCGCCGACGGTGGCTACAACTGCGCCGGTTGCCACGGCGGAATGAAGGGTGGCGGTGGCGTCGCGTCATACGCGATCTCCGATCCGAAAACCGGTCAGGTCAAGCAGGTCAACTGGAAGGCACCCGCGATCAACACGGTGTTCTATCGCTACAGCGAGGAAGAAGTTCGTTTCATTCTTGATTACGGTCGACCGTTTTCACCGATGTCCGCCTGGGGTTTGGTCGGCGGCGGCCCGATGAACGAGCAGCAGATTCAGACCGTCATCGAATATTTGAAGAGCATCCAGATTCCGCGCGACGATCAAGGCAAGTTGCCCGACGAGAAACAAAAAGAAATTCAGTCCGAAGCCGAGCGGCTCGTCAAAGCGGGCACATATTCGTCGTTGGGTGAGGCATTGTTCAACTTAGACCTGGGCAGCGGAAATTATTCTTGCGCCCGTTGCCACACCAAGGGCTGGTCCTACGGCGAACCCGAGATCACCGGCGGTGGAGCTTTTGGTCCGAACTTGACCGGTGGTTCCGCGGTGCGGCAGTTTCCACAACGCGATGAGATGATCGAATTCATCAAGGGTGGAAGCGAATTCGGCAAGAAGTATGGCCAGCAAGGCCAAGGCTCGGGCCGAATGCCGGCTTTTGGTTTGGTTTTGACCGACGAACAAATCGGTGCAGTCATCGATTATGTGAGAGGTTTGTAAATGCTGGCGCTGCTCGCAGTGAATTTTGAGCCGCAGTTGCGCGGAATCATCATCGTCGCCATTTCTGTCGGCGTGCTGATCGGCGGCACATATCTGGTGGTCGGCACCAACCTCGGCGCTCGCCTCGGGTTCTTGGTTGTTTTGGCGGGGCTTTTCGGCTGGATGGCGATCATGGGCGGAATTTGGTGGGTTTACGGAATCGGCTTGACGGGTCGTGCGCCGGCCTGGCAGCCCGCCGAGCCGACGACAATCGTTCGTAGTCCAGATTTGTTGGACGACGCCGAAATTTTGCTGACACCGATTCAGCCGTCGGGCAACGCGTCGGGCGACGCGTTTACCGCGTCGACGGCGTTGCAGGGCGAGGGTTGGCTGCTGTTGGAAGAATCCGACCCGCGTCGCGGCCAGGCGGTTGCATCATCTGACGAAATCATCCAGAAAGAAGCCGAAGAGTTTGCGCTTGGCGAATATGTTTCGATCGCGGTCTACGACCGGGGCGGTGAACGATGGCCGAAGATCAACGAGTCGCTCGATTTCCTCGCGTTTTTTCACGAGCCGCACTATTCGTTGGTCGAAGTCGCTCCGATAGTGCCGCAACGCACCGAGCCGGGTCGAGCGCCGGCCCGACCCGTGATCGACGAGACCCAACCCCATCGATACGTATATATGTTGCGAGACTTGGGAACCAAGCGCCAGCCGAGCGTGTTCATCACCATTGGTTCGACGATAATTTTCTTGTTGCTTTGCCGCCTGCTGCACGTTCGCGATCTGCGTTTGCGCGAAAATGTCGCCGGCGATACAGGTGCCCGCTCGCCAGTTAAGAGCTGACTCGTGGGCCAGTACCTGCCGATCGTCGTGCTGGCAATATTGGCCATTCTGTTCGGCGTCGGTTCGCTGATCGCCTCGAAACTCTTGGCGCCTCGACGACCCAACACCGCCAAAGAAGCACCTTATGAGTGCGGAATAGTGCCGAGCCTCGAGGCCCCCGAGCGGTTTCCCGTGAGTTTTTATGTCGTGGCGATGTTGTTCATAATGTTCGACATCGAGATAATTTTTGCGTACCCGTACGCGGTGGCGAGCAAATCGCTCGGCGCCTATGGTTTTTGGGAACTGGCGGCTTTCAGCGCGGTGTTTTTTGTGGCTTTCGTTTATGTGGTCGCCCGCGGCGCTCTGGATTGGGGCCCCGTCAAGAAATCTCGCCGTCTGGTGAGTCGCGACGGCGACATTCTCTCTGAATCGCGTTCGATGTCGACGACCATTCGTCGCGTGGGTCTGGAAGGTCGCGAAACGAGAGAGAAAGTTTCGGTCTGATGGGTTTGGTGCAAAATGTCGCCGACGACGGTCTGGGTGGTTTCGAGCACAACTTTCTGACCGGTCGCATCGAAGAACTCGTCAAGTGGTCTCGTTCGCGCTCGAGTTGGGGCGTGACATTCGGGCTCGCGTGTTGCGCGATTGAAATGATGTCGACGGGTGGCGCCCACTACGACTTGGCGCGTTTCGGCATGGAAGTTTTTCGAGCATCACCGCGACAAGCCGACATCATGATCGTGGCCGGTCGGGTAAGCCAAAAGATGGCGCCAGTTTTGCGTCAGGTATACGACCAGATGATGGAACCAAAATGGGTCATCTCGATGGGTGTTTGTGCGAGCAGCGGCGGAATGTTCAACAATTATGCGATCATCCAGGGTGTCGACCAGATAGTCCCCGTTGATGTCTACGCGCCGGGGTGCCCACCGACACCCGAAACACTGATTCACGCGATCGAGACTTTGCACCAGTTGATCGAGGACGGCGAGATAATGCGTCGACGCCAATCGACCGGCGCGGGGGCGCAGGTTCAAATGCAAGAGATTCCTGCCGGAACGACGACCGCGGTCGCCATCGCCACGCGTTAAAACATGAAAACTTTCAGCGGGGGCGTAGTAGACGACGTGAGGTTCGTCGCCAAGGCCGATTATCTGAAACAGCTCGCTGCGCTTCGCGACGAGGGTTTTGAAATGTGCGTGGATCTGACGGCGGTGGACTACCTCACCCATCCGGGCAGGGCTCTGCCCGCCGAAGTCGTCGATTCAATCGTGCTCGAGAGATTCGAAGTGGTGGTCAACCTGCTCTCGCTTTCGCAGCGTCGTCGCGTGCGTCTCAGGGTGCAAGTGGCCGAGTCGGACGCGTCGATTGGCTCTGCGTTCGATCTTTATCCGGGCACCGAGGCGATGGAACGCGAAGTGTTCGACATGTTCGGGATTCGTTTCGATGGGCACCCGGATTTGACCCGAATCCTGATGCCCGAGGATTGGCAGGGTCATCCGCTGCGCAAGGACTACGCCCAAGGAAGCATCCCCGTGCAATTCAAGGGGGCCGCCTCATGACCACCACCGAGAATCAGACGAAACCAGGCGAGGCCGAGGTCGCGGCGGCCGAAACGAGCGAGGGCCGCCAAGAACTTCAATTGCGCAAGGACATTTCGACCAAAGAGATGATGCGCGGTTCGGGCGCGGTGCTTCGAATGAGCGAGTCGGAGGTCGCATCGCTCGCCGGAGTTCAAAGCGAGGATCAGACGATGATCATCAACATGGGCCCGCAACATCCGAGCACCCATGGTGTTTTGCGTTTGATGCTCGAGCTCAAGGGCGAGACGGTTCTGCGATGCAAACCCGTGATCGGTTATCTGCACACGGGAATGGAAAAAACCGGCGAGTCGTTGTCGTTTATGCAGGGCGCCACGAATGTCACCCGCATGGACTACGCGTCGCCGCTGAACAACGAACTCGTTTTCGCGATGACGACCGAGAAGTTGCTGGGTATCGACCAAGACATCCCCGAGCGCGCTGTATGGATTCGTATGCTGCTCTCCGAATTGAACCGCATCAGCAGCCACCTTTTGTTTTTGGCGACCAACGGCATGGACATCGGTGCCGTATCGATGATGCTTTACGGTTTGCGCGAGCGCGAAGAGGTGCTTCGATTCTTCCAAAAAGTCACGGGCTTGCGGATGAACCACAACTTCATTCGACCCGGCGGAGTCGCCGCCGATTTGCCGGCGGGTTGGCGCGACGAGGTCTTGAAACTTCTCGAGTCGCTGCCCGAGCGTTTGGCCGAGTACGAGATATTGATGACTGGTCAGCCGATCTGGCGCGAACGCCTGCAAGGTGTTGGCGTTATCACGCGCGACGAGGCGATAGCGCTCTCGGCCACCGGACCAATTCTGCGCAGCACCGGTCTTTCATGGGATCTGCGTCGCGACATGCCGTATCTGCGATATGACAAAGTCGAATTCGACGTGATCGTCGGAAGTTTTGGTGACGCCTTCGATCGCTACTCGATTCGCCTCAATGAAATTCGCGAGTCGATGAAGATCGTGCGACAGGTTCTCGACGCGATGCCCCAGGGCGATTATCGAATTCAGGACAAAAAAGTCACCCCGCCACCCCGTGGTCGCATCGACGAATCTATGGAGGCGTTGATTCACCACTTCAAGATTTTCACCGAGGGTTTCAAGGTTCCGGTGGGCGAGGCCTATGTGGCGATCGAGAGCCCGCGCGGCGAGATCGCCTGTTACATCGCCAGCGACGGTTCTTCGACCCCGTATCGCATGCACGTGCGGGCGCCGAGTTTCGTCAACATCCAGTCCATGCCACCGATGATGCGCGGCGGTCTGGTCGCCGACGCCGTCGCGGTCATCTCGTCGGTCGACCCTGTTTTGGGTGAGGTCGACAGATGAGTCGGTTGAACGAGGCGAACACGAAACTCGCCCGCGAGATCATTTCGCGGTATCCGCGACCAAAGTCGGCGTTGATTCCGTTGCTGCATATTTCGCAGGAGCAGAACGGCTACATCACCCGCGAGGCGATGCAGCATCTCGGTGAACTTGTCGGCGTCACCTCGGCAGAGGTCTATGGCACCGCGACCTTCTATGAGATGTTCAAGTTCGAACCCGTCGGCAAATACCTGATCAACATTTGCGGCACGATGTCGTGCGCGTTGTTGGGCGCGCACGAGTTGATGCATCACGCCGAGAAAAAACTCGGCGTCAAGGCGGGCGGAACAACTCGCGACGGAATGTTCACCCTCGCCCATGCCGAGTGCCAGGCCGCCTGCACCGAGGCGCCGACCCTTCAGGTCAACTATCGCTACAGATTGCGCGTGACGCCCGCCGATTTCGACAAGCTGGTCGACGACCTGAGAGACGGAAAACTTGGCGATGAGATTCCGCAGCACGGAGTATTGGCAAAGGTTCGACAGGTGATCGCGCCCGAGCGCGCGGTCGGAGCGATGGCCCCCGAAGATGTCAACGATGCACCCGCTTGGCTGGACGGAAAGGCGGCGTTGTGAGCAAAACTTTCTCGCACGCGCCCGGGTTCGTCGCCGGCGACCGGCCAAAAATCGTCACATCTCGATTCGAATATTCCGATTCGTTCACCCTCGAGCGTTTCTTGGCCACCGACGGCTACAAGGGCTTGCGTGCGGCATTGAAACGACCCGCCACCGAGATTCACGAAGACGTCAAATCAGCGACGGTTTTGGGTCGCGGTGGCGCCGGGTTTCCCGCGGGAACAAAATGGGGACTGACGCCGCAGCAAGTTTGGCCCCGATATCTGGTTGTGAACGGCGACGAGAGCGAACCCGGAACCTACAAAGATCGTCTGCTGATGGAGCGCGACCCGCATCAGTTGATCGAAGGCTGCCTGATCGCCTGTTACGCGGCGGGTTTGTCGCAATGCTTCCTATATATAAGGGGAGAAATGGCGCTTGCCCAAGAGCGAGTGGCGGCGGCCTTGAACGAGGCCTACCAAGCCGGTTATGTCGGCAAAAACATTTTGGGGTCGAAATTTTCGGTCGACATCATTTTGCATTGGGGTGCCGGCGCATATGTCGTCGGTGAAGAGACGGCGCTGATCGAGAGTCTCGAGGGCAATCGCGGAATGCCTCGGCTCAAGCCGCCGTTCTTTCCCGCGGCGAATGGTTTGTACGGGCAACCCACGATCGTAAACAACGTCGAGACATTGGCGAATCTGCCGTGGCTGATGGTGAACGGTGTCGCGGCCTACACGGCGATCGGCACTAAGACGTCGCCGGGCACGCGCATGGTCGCTGTCTCAGGTCACGTCAAGCGGCCGGGCGTTTACGAGATAATCAACGGCACCACCACATTTCGCGATCTGATTTTTGGCGAAGAATTTTGCGGTGGAATTCGCGACGGCAAGTCTCTGAAGGCGTTCGTGCCGGGTGGCGGCTCGGCGCCGTGGTTCACGCCCGATCAACTCGATCTGCCATTCGAAGCAAGCCAGGTCGGCCCCGCGGGTTCGATGTTGGGGTCGGGCGCGGTGATGGTGATGGATGAAACCACCGACATACCGGCGGCGGCGTTGACGCTGACGCACTTCTATGCGCACGAATCTTGCGGCAAGTGCACGCCGTGTCGCGAGGGCGGCACTTGGCTCGAAAGAATCTTGCGCCGGGTGGTCAACGGCGAGGGCACCGACGCCGACCTGCAACAACTTCTCGAGGTCGGCACGATGATTTGTCCGGGTAATTTTCCGCACGCATCGAACCAGAAACTCGGGCTTGATGCGGTGCCGTTTCCATACAAGATGACGACGATCTGTTTCGTCGGCCCGTCGGCCTACGCACCGGTGCACTCGGCCTTGACCTTGTTCAGGGCGGAATTCGAGGCTCGCGTCAAAAAGCGTGTGACGATTCCCGTGACGGCGGTCGGAGTTTCGGCGTGACGATCGTGGATCCGGCGAAAACGGGCGAGGTCGCCGACCCCAACGCGGTGAACATCACCATCAACGGCAAGCCGACCGTCGCGCGAAAGGGTGAGTTGATAATCGCGGCGGCCGATCGCACCGATGATTTCATCCCGCGCTTTTGTTATCACCCGCGCATGCCCTCGGTCGGAATGTGCCGCCAATGTTTGGTCGAAGTCGAGACGCCGCGCGGGCCGATGATGGTGGTGTCTTGCATGACCCCGGTCGCCGAAGGGCAAGTTGTTCGAACCGCGACGGACGCCGTGAAAAAAGCCCAAGAGGGTGTGCTCGAACTTTTGTTGGCGAACCATCCGTTGGATTGCCCGGTTTGTGACAAAGGCGGCGAATGCCCGCTGCAAGATCAGGCTTTCAGTCACGGTCCCGGCGAGAGCCGGTTCGTCGAAGAAAAGCGGCACTACGAAAAACCGATCGCGATCAGCGACATCGTCTATCTGGATCGTGAACGCTGCATTCTTTGCGATCGGTGCACGCGCTTTGCCGACGAGGTCGCGGGCGACGCGTTGATTTCGTTCACCAGTCGCGGCAACGACACACAAGTGATGACCTTCCCCGACGAACCGTTCAGTTCATATTTTTCGGGCAACACGGTGCAGATCTGCCCGGTGGGTGCGCTCACCGCCAAGCCCTACAGATTCAAGGCGCGTCCATGGGATCTCGACCAAACCGAGAGCACCTGCACCTCGTGCAGTGTCGGCTGTCGCACCGTCGTGCAGAGCAGTCGTGACGAACTCGTGCGCTACCAGGGTGTCGATGTAGACCCGGTCAACTGGGGTTGGCTGTGCGATCGCGGTCGCTACAACTTCGAGTCGGTCAACTCACCCGATCGGTTGACCAACCCGCTCATAAAAACCGACGCGGGCCTCGAGGCGACATCGTGGGCGGTCGCGCTCGAAAGTGCCGCACGCATGATCAGGTTGGCGCTGGCGAAAGGTCAGCGTTCGGTGGCGATTTTGGGCGGTGCGCGCGGCACCAACGAAGACGCTTTCGCCTGGGCGATGTTGGCCGACAAACTCGGCATCGATCAACGCGACGCCCAACTTGGCGATGGTCTCAACCCCGAAGTCTTCAATATGAACCAGGCGACGATCGACGAGGCTTGCTCCGCGAGCACGATTATTTTGCTCGCGCCCGATCTCAAAGAAGAATTGCCCGTGCTTTATCTGAGGCTTCGCGACGCGGCGCAAAAGCGCAGGTCGAAAATTATCGAGTTCTCGGCCCATGACTCGGGCCTCACGCCGTACGCCTGGCGTACTTTCGACTATGAACCGGGCAACCAGGCCCGTGTCGTGCGCGATGCGCTTTCAACTGACGAGGTTCGCCAGCAGTTGTCGCGCGGGCAAGTCGCCGTTGTCTTGGGTCGGGCGAACCTTGCAGAAAGCGAGATGTTCACCCTGCAGGCCGCGGCCGCGGTTTTTGAGGCGGTACCAAACGCCAAAGTGCTGCCGGTATTGCGCCGCGGAAACGTTCGCGGTGCCGTGGTTGCGGGTTTGACCCCGCAAAACGACGCCGGGGACGCGATCGATATTTTGAATGCGGCCGCCGCCGGAAAGATTGATTGCCTCGTTCTGCTGGGTGCCGATCCGATGTCCGACGTGGCCGACGCCGGGGTCGTGCTGCGGGCGCTTGCCCAGGTGAAGAACTTGATCAGCATCGACACGATGCTCACCGGTTCGAATCGCAACGCCGATGTCGTGTTGCCGGCCGCCGCGTATGGCGAGAAAAGCGGAACCACCACGAACCTCGAGGGTCGAATCAGCAACTTGTCGCAAAAGATAACGCCCCGCGGCACTTCGCGCCCCGATTGGATGATCGCGACAGAACTCGGCATCGCGCTTGGAGTCGACATCGGTGTGAGCAGTCTCGAACAACTGAACCAAAAACTCGTCGCAACCGTCGCCGCTTTTTCGGCGAGCAAAGACCCGCGCTCGACGCGGGGCGACGGGGTTCTGATGACAAGAGAGACGCCCGTCTCGATCTCGAGTTCGTCGGTCAAGGCGCCCGAGCGCAATTCTTACGATTTCAGGCTCGTGGTTTCGCGCACGATGTACGACAAGGCTCAGTCGACTCTGGCCAGCCCGTCGCTGGTCGGCATCGTCAACGACGCGGCGATCCATGTGCATCCTTCCGAACTTGCCCGAATTGGCGTCGCCGATGGCACGAACGTGCGAGTCGGCTCAGAGGGCACGAGCATCGTGGCCCCGATCAAGGCCAACAGTCGCGTGCATCGGGGCGTGGCGTGGTTGCCGTTCAATCACACCGGAGTCGAGATCAATCCGTTGTTGAACATCAAAGGTGAAGTGACCGATGTGAGAATCGAGCCGATCAAATGATCGCCCTTGATTCTTTGTTTTTCGACGATCTTCTTTGGACGCCGCTGTTGATCGTGCTGGTCAAAGTTCTGGTCGTGTTCGTCATCGGGTTGCTGGCGACGATGCTGATGGTTTGGTTCGAGCGCAAGGCGATCGCCGGAATGCAAAACAGAATCGGGCCGAACAAGACCGGACCTTTCGGGATTCTTCAGACCCTCGCCGATGGAATCAAACTTTTTTTCAAGGAAGATCTGTTCCCGACTCGCGCCGATCGGTTCGTATTTGCGCTCGCGCCATTTTTGTCTTTCGTTCCGGCATTTTTGTCGTTTGCGATCATCCCGCTCGGCGGTGATTTTCGCGACGGCAATTCGGGCGAGGTGACGATATTCGGCCAGGTGACCCGCATTCAACTCGCCGACCCACCGATCGGGGTTTTGTTCGCCCTTGCGATCTCTTCGATCGCCGTCTACGGAATCATGCTCGCGGGTTGGTCCAGCGGTTCGAAGTATCCGTTGTTGGGTTCGGTTCGCGCCTCGGCGCAGATGGTCAGTTACGAGGCGGCACTGGGTTTGTCGCTGGCCTGCGTGCTGCTGCTGGCGGGCACCCTCTCGACGAGCGGCATCGTCGCCGCACAGGCGACGATCACCGAATGGCACTTTGTCTCCACGGGGCTCGTGCCATTTTTCATCTTTTTGATCGCCGCGACGGCGGAACTCAATCGCCCGCCGTTCGATCTTGTCGAAGCCGAGCAAGAACTCGTGGGCGGGTTCAACACCGAGTATTCGTCGATTCGATTCGCGCTGTTTTACCTGGCCGAGTTCATGAACACCGTGACGATGTCGGCTCTAATCGTGACGCTCTTTTTTGGCGGACCACAGCCGATCGCCTTCGGCGATTTCGTGCTCGATATCCCGCTGTTGCCCAACGCGCTCGAGGGCACCTTCTGGTTGTTGGCAAAAATCTTGGTGTTCCTTTATATGTACATCTGGTTCAGGGCTACGCTGCCGCGCCTGCGTTACGACCAATTGATGGACTGGGGCTGGAAGTTGTTGATTCCCGCATCATTGGGATGGTTCATGCTGCTCGCCGCCCAGCAGTTGGGACGCCGCAACGACTGGAATATCTTCCTCGTTACCGGCGCCTGCATCGCGGTGCTTGTAATTTGTTACCTGTTGTTGCAGGCGGCGATTTCGAAGAGTTCGAGTGAACGCGAACAACAGGGGACGATGTTCTGATGGGTTACTTCGGGGGATTCGCGGTCACATTCCGTCAGCACGGACCCAAGAAGCGGGTCACCACCCAATATTCGGGTGGACGGCTGTTTCGTCGCAAGAAACGAAGCGCGAAAAAGATGGATGTCAAAATCGAAAAACCGGAACGTCTGCATGGTCGCCATGTCTTGAATCGCTACGAGGACGGCATGGAGAAATGCATCGGCTGCGAATTGTGCGCGGCGGTTTGCCCGGCCAAGTGCATTCATGTTCGTGGCGCCGACAACGACCCGCTGAACCCGACCTCGCCCGGCGAGCGGTTCGGCTGGATCTACGAGATCAACTATCTGCGTTGCATCCACTGCGACCTCTGCGTCGAGGCTTGCCCGACCGAGGCGATCACCGACTCGAAGTTGTTCGAGTTTTCGTTCACCAATCGACAAGACGCGATCTACACCAAAGACGAACTCGTCGTCGATTCGAGCGGCAAGCCGAAACAACTGGAGTGGGAAGACTGGCGCGAGGGCGAAGATGCGAACACCTCGGGCTGGATGCGCGCCACCGCCGCCTCGGGCGACGCCAACTTCACGGGCGTCGTCTCGTGGAGCGGCGAACTGGGTTACGGCGTTCGCCCCGCGGAAAAAAAGAGCGAATAGCAGGTGGAGTTCTTCGTTTTCGTCTGCTCGGCGTCGATGATTTTGGTCGGCGCGGTCGGCGTGATCGTGCGCAAGCACCCAGTGCACGCCGCTTTGAGTTTGGTGCTCACGCTTTTCGGGGTTGCCGTCTTGTTCGTCGCCCAAGAGGCTCACTTTCTGGCGGCGGTACAGGTGATCGTTTACGCGGGCGCGATCGTCGTCTTGTTCTTGTTCGTGATAATGCTGCTGGGTGTCGATCGCGTCGAGAACCTGCGAACCGAGCCGTTGTCGGGCCAGCGTCCGTTGGCGGTGCTGGCGAGTCTCGGGCTCGTGGCGGTTTTGATCACGGCAATTTTGCGGGGAAATCAAATCTTCAACGAGCGTGGCACCGGCTTGAATCTGCCCGACTCACAGAACGGGCCCGACGCCAACACTGTGCAACTCGCCGAGTCGATTTTTTCGCAGTATGTCGTCGCCTTCGAGGTCACATCGGTGTTGTTGGTGATCGCCGTGGTCGGCACGGTGTTGTTGACCCGCAGAACCAGGGCGGCCACCGAATGACGGCTTTCAGCCTCGAGCCCACTACGTCGTGGTATTTGGTTCTGTCGGCGATCTTGTTCGGCATCGGAACTTTGGGTGTGCTCGTGCGACGAAATCCGCTCGTGATGTTCATGTGCATCGAGTTGATGCTCAACGCCGTGAACCTCAGTTTCGTCGCCTTGGCCCGTGAACTCAACGACATCAACGGACAGACGATCGTGTTTTTCGTTATGGTCGTGGCCGCCGCCGAGGTCGTGGTCGGTTTGGGGATCATCGTTTCGATCATGCGCAGCCGATCGACGCTCACCGCCGACGATCTGGCGGGGCTCAAAGGCTGAGAATGCTGAACCTGCTCTGGTTGATCCCGTTGTCGCCGCTCGTGGGCGCGCTGCTCAACATGGCGGCGGGTCGAAAACTCGGCGATCCGCGCTCGGGTTGGTTGGCGACATCGGCGACTTTGATTTCGTTCCTCGCGACCGTGATGGTTTATTTCGAGTTGCTCGGTCGACAGGCCGAAAAACGCAGCCATGTAGCAACGTTGTTTTCATGGTTGCCGGTCGGCTCGTTGCAAGTCGACTTCGCCCTGCTGGCCGACCCGCTGAGCATCACGATGTCGCTGTTCGTGACGGGCATCTCGACGCTGATTCATCTGTATGCGATCGGATACATGCACGGCGACGCGAAGTTCTCGAAGTTCTTCGTCTATTTGAATCTGTTCGTCTTCAGCATGTTGATGCTCGTGCTCGGCGAAAACCTGCTGGTCACTTTCCTGGGTTGGGAAGGTGTCGGAGCGTGCAGTTATTTCTTGATCTCGTTTTGGCATACCCGCAACAGCGCCGCCGTGGCGGGCAAAAAGGCGTTCGTCACCAATCGCATCGGCGACTTTGGCGTGATGACGGCGATGTTCCTGGCTTTTTCAAGCGTCGGTTCGTTGTCGTATGGTGCGATCAACGAGGCCGCCCATTCGGGTGAACTCGCGGCGGTGAGCGCGACGGCGATCGCGCTGTTGTTGTTCGTCGGAGCGTGCGGCAAGAGCGCGCAACTGCCGCTGTATCTTTGGCTGCCCGATGCGATGGAGGGCCCGACACCCGTTTCGGCTTTGATTCACGCGGCGACGATGGTCACCTCCGGCGTGTTCTTGCTGACCCGAATCAATCCCGTCCTGCATGCTTCATACGCCTGGGTTCCGACGACCGTCGCCGTGGTTGGTGCGGCGACGGCGCTGTTTGCCGCCACGATCGCTGTGTCGCAGAACGACATCAAAAAAGTCTTGGCGTACAGCACGGTGTCGCAACTGGGCTTCATGTTTTTGGCGATCGGATCGGGCGCCTATGTCGCGGCGATCTTTCACATGGTCACCCATGCATTTTTCAAAGCCCTGTTGTTCTTGGGTTCGGGTTCCGTCATTCACGGCATGCATCACGAACAAGACATGCGAAAAATGGGGGCGTTGCGTAAAGTGATGCCGATCACCGGATTCACTTTCATCATCGGTTGGCTGGCGATCGCCGGCGTTCCGCCGTTCGCGGGTTTTTGGTCGAAAGATGAAATCTTGCTCTATGTGTTCGCCAAGAGCCCGGTTCTGTATGTAGTCGGCATCTTCACGGCGTTGCTGACGGCCTACTACATGACGCGCCAAGTGATCATGGTGTTCTACGGCAAGGCTCGTTGGAGCGATCACGGCGCCGAGCACGGTGCGCACGGTGATTTCACCCCGCACGAGAGTCCGCGAGTGATGCTGATGCCGCTTTTGGTGCTGTCGGTTTTGTCGGTGGTTGGTGGCGCGATGCAGTTGCCGTTCAGCAAAGAACTGCACTTTCTCGAACACTGGTTGGCGCCGGTCGTCGAAGAGTCAGAGGCCTATATCGGCAAATCGTGGGCCTATCAGAACAAGTATCTGTTGCTCATGCTCGCCATCGTCGTCGCAACAACCGGAATAGTTCTGGCTGTCGCCGTCTACGCCAAGGGGAAGTTCAAAGTCGTCGAACCAAAAGTGCTCGAGCAGGCCTGGCATTATGACACTGCGGTCGCGCGAGTGGTCGCCGGCCCGGGTGCGGCGAGTTTCAACCTGATCGCGTGGATCGACACGAACATCGTCGACGGCATCGTCAACGGGGTCGGGCAAGTCGTGCGGGGTGCGGCGGGTTCGCTGCGCAAGACCCAAAGCGGTTTCGTGCGCGTCTATGCGTTGTTGATCAGCATCGGTGCCGTCGCAATTTTGGGTTGGTTGCTGTTGCGGGGAGTCGTCTTGTGATCGGCGCATCCACCGAAGTTTTGGCCTTTCCGATTTTGTCGTCGCTGGTCATTTTGCCCCTCCTGAGCTCGATCGTCGTCGCACTTTTGGGCAGAACCCGGGCCGAGTGGACCAAACTCGCCGCACTCACTTCGAGCGTCACAACCGGCGCCCTCTCGCTGTGGTTGCTCGGCGCGTTCAAGTCGGGCGACGCCGGATTTCAATTCGTCTCGAATCAACCGTGGATTTCTCAGTGGGGCATCTCGTGGCATCTCGGTGTCGACGGAATCTCGTTGTTCTTGGTCGTGCTGACCGGCATCTTGTTCCCCCTGGTGATCGTCGGCATCGACCCGCACCACAACGAGACGTCTTATTTTGCATGGATGCTTCTGCTGCAGGCGGGAGTGATGGGTTCGTTCATGGCGTTGGATCTGTTTCTTTTCTTCGTCATGTTCGAAATCGTGCTCGTGCCGATGTATTTCTTGATCGGTGGTTGGGGGTATGACCAGCGGGTCTACGCGGCGACCAAATTTTTCTTGTACACGATGGCGGGATCGGCGTTCATGCTCGTCGGCATCATCGCCACCGTTTCGTTGGCGCGACGCGACCTGGGTTACGTAACTTTCGACGTCATCAAGATCGCCGAAGGGGCGACCTTTTCGACGAACGCGGCACGATGGTTGTTCGTTTCGTTCGCGATCGCCTTCGCGGTCAAGGTTCCGCTGTTTCCCGTGCACACCTGGTTGCCTGATGCGCACACCCAGGCGCCGACGGGTGGCTCGGTCATCTTGGCGGGCGTTTTGTTGAAAATGGGAACCTACGGTTTTCTGCGCTTCGGCGTCTATCTGTTTCCGCAAGCCGCGATGTGGGCGAGACCGGTTTTATACACCCTCGCGGTCATCGGCGTGATTTACGGGGCGATCGCCGCCACGATGCAGCGCGACTTGAAGCGCTTGGTCGCCTATTCGTCGGTCGCCCACCTCGGGTTCATCGTGCTCGGAACTTTTGCCCTGAGTTCCCAGGCGGTGACGGGTGCTGTGGTTCAGATGGTCAACCATGGTGTTTCGACCGGCGCGTTGTTCTTGCTCGTGGGCATGATCTACGAGCGTCGCCACACCCGTGAAATCTCCGAGTTGCGCGGCATTCAACATGTGGCGCCCGTGTTCGCCGCGATTTTCACCGTGGTCATGTTGTCGTCGGTCGGATTGCCAGGCCTCAACGGCTTCGTCGGCGAGTTTTTGATTCTGATCGGTTCGTTCGAATCGGCTCGCTGGTGGACGATCATCGCCACGGTCGGTGTCGTGCTCGCCGCGCTTTATTTGCTGTGGGCCTATCAGCGGGTTTTTCACGGCGAACCCGACGAGGCCAATTCGTCTTTCAAGGAGATCAACATCAAGGAAGGAATGCTGATGTCCGTCTTCGTGGCGATCATCGTGTTCACGGGTGTCTATCCGAAACCGGTCCTGGAGCGCATCGAACCCAGCGTCAATTCGTTTATCGAGCATGTTGAAAGCAGGACAAAGTGAACGACATCTCGACCTTTGTCGGACCCGTGATCGACTGGTTGGCGATCTCGCCGTTGCTCGCGCTTTTGGCCGGTGCGCTTGTTTTGCTGCTCGTCGGTTCGTTGACCGGTCAATGGCCGTGGCGACTTTACGCCCATCTTGCCGCGTTGTCCGCGGTCGTCGCTATTTTCGTCTCGGTTCGACTATGGGATGATGTCGATACGAACGGTGCCCGTTTGTTGATCGGTGGGGCTTTGGCCCTTGATCAATTCGCGCTGCTCGGAACGATCGCGATTTGTTTGGCGATCGTGCTGGTCAGTTATCTGACGAGCGACTACCTGCATCGCGAGGGTGTCGACATGCCGGAGATTTATGCGCTTTATCTCACCGCCGGCATCGGAGCGTTGGTGATGATCGCGTCGAACGATCTGGTCGTTTTGTTTCTCGGTCTTGAGACGCTCAGCCTCTCTTTGTATTTGCTCGCCGCCAGCAATCGCCAGCAGGTCTCGAGCCAGGAAGCCGGTTTGAAATATTTCATTTTGGGCGGCTTCGCCTCGGCTTTTTTCTTGTATGGCGTCGCGCTCGTCTACGGCGTCACCGGCTCGACGAGGTTGATCAACTTGAACACGGCCCTGGCGAGTTTCATTCCTGTGCCCCGCAACGACGCCGTGTTGTTGATCGGCATCGGCATGATTCTGATCGGTTTCGCGTTCAAAGTTTCCCTGGTTCCGTTTCAAGCGTGGACGCCCGACGTTTATCAAGGGGCTCCGACACCCACCACGGCATTCATGGCGTCCGTCGGCAAGATCGCCGCGTTGGTCGCCCTGGTTCGAGTTTTCGTGGTCGCGTTTCCGTCGCGCAGCGACGACTGGGGCGCGATCATCCTGGTTTTGTCGGCGCTCACCTTGGTGGTGGGCTCGGTCGTCGCCGTCGTGCAGACCAACATCAAAAGAATGTTGGCCTACTCGTCGATCAGTCACGCCGGCTTCATTCTCGTCGGTCTCGAGGCGGCGTCTCATCGGGCGTCGCCCAACGTCGACGATGGTTTGATCGGCGTGGCGGTTTATGTCGTGTTGTATGCGGCGATGGTCGTCGGCACGTTCGGCGTCGTCTCGGTGGTGACCAGCGATCAAGCCAACTCTGATGCGACAGGTTCGACATCGCTCGACTCGTTCAAAGGTTTGGCAAAAAATCAGCCGATGTTGGGCCTCGCGATGACGGTCTTGCTCCTGGCCCAGGCGGGCATGCCGTTGACGAGCGGCTTTGTCGCCAAGTTCGGCGTGATTCAAGCCGCGGTTTCGGTGGGTAGTTACGAGTTGGCGGTCATCGCCATGGTCTGCGCGGTGATCGCCGCGTTCGTCTATCTGCGGATCATGGTCAACATGTGGTTGGCCGATCGCACGGACACGGCGACCGTGGTCGTGCCGACTCTTTCGCGCATCTCGATCGGGGTCGCCGTCGTCATCACTCTCGTCGTGGGTTTTTTGCCGAGCCTCGTTTTGAACCTCGGGTCAAATCTGGCCGAACTAGCCAGCAGATAAATCGGCGCGGTCAGCCGCCGATCGATGCGACGAAACCGTCGAACAATTTCTGTTGGTCGGGCTCGTTCGCCGCGTCATCTTCGGGGTGCCACTGCACGCCGATGATCCATTTGGCCGTGGCGTGTTCGACCGCCTCGACGGTTTTGTCGGCCGCTCGACCCGTGACCGCGAGATTTGGTGCGATTTTGTCGAGCGCCTGATGATGATACGAGTGTGATTTCTTTGGCGAGGTTGTTTTCATCGCCTTGGCAATTTTGCTGCCTGGCTCAAGGTTGATTTCGTGATACGTGTCCCAGTGGCTCTCAGAATCAGCGAGCACAGCCCCCAAATCTTGGTGCAAAGTGCCGCCCAAAGCCACGTTCAAAACTTGAAACCCGCGACAAATCGCCAACATCGGTTTGTCTAGTTTCACCGCGGCTCGCACGATCGCGATCTCAAGGTCGTCGTGCATCTTTGAAATGCCGTAATTTTTTTCGTTGTTCGACTGCTGGCCGTAACGCACGGGGTCGATGTCGCCACCACCTTGAAGTATCACCCCGTCGAATCTAGAAACGATCTCTTCGGCGTTCTCGACACTAAGTTCGAGCGGCGGAACCTGCAACACAAGGCCTCCCGCCCGCGCCACCGCCTCGCTGTACAGGCGCCCCGTCGAAAAAGAATCTCCGCGAACACCCACGGCCTGGGTGGTCGATCTACCCGGAAGCAAGATAATCGGCGTCATTATTGGCTGACAGTCTCCGAAACTTCGAATCCGTTGGCTTTTGCCGAGGAGATGATTTCTTGCGTGTGATCGGGGCCGCGAACCTCGAGCACCGCCTGCACGCCCGTCTCACGAACATGCAAATTCAAACCTTCGCGCACATGGCTGACCTCGATGATGTTGGCACCTGACTTGGCGACGACCGCCAAAAATTCGGCGAGCGCACCCGGCCGGTCGGAAATGCGCGCGAACAGAAGGGCCCGTCTGCCCGCCTTGGTTTCGTATCGGCGAATCAGATTCGGGATCAGCCCCATGTCGACATTGCCACCCGAGAGAACGATGCAGGTCGAACCTTTCTTGGCCGGTTTGACCCGGGCGGCAAGAAGCGCCGAGACACCGACGCTGCCCCCGCCTTCGACATACATTTTCGATCGTTCGAGAAGAATCATCATCGCGTCGGCCACGCTGTCCTCGTCGACATCCACCAGTTCATCGACCCAGTTTTCGATCAACGGGCGGGTGACATCGCCCGGTTGTTTGACGGCGATTCCGTCGGCGAGAGTCGGCACTGGTCCGGCGGGGGCGTCACCATATATATAAGGTGCGCACGAAGAAATCTGCACGCCGATCAATTTGACTTCCGGTCGTTGTTGTTTGATCGCCAAAGCGGTGCCTGCCAGAAGTCCGCCGCCACCGAGCGGAATCACAACCTGGGTCAGATCCTCGATGTCTTCGAGCAATTCGAGACCGAGAGTGCCTTGCCCCGCCACCACATCGACATCGTCATACGGATGACAAAACGCCATTCCCGTCTCGGCCGCCCGCGCCTTGGCGGCCGACACCGCCGACTCGACGTTCTCACCTCCGTCGATCACGGCGCCGTCGTAACTTTTGCAGGCCGATATCTTCGCCAGCGACGCACCGCGCGGTATGAAAATTTCGCTCTTCACACCGAAATGGCGGGCGGCAAAAGCCAGACCCGCGGCGTGGTTTCCCGCGCTTCCGGCGACCACGCCCGACTTTGCGCCACTACCGAGTTTGTGCAGTTTGTTGATCGCCCCGCGAATCTTGAACGCCCCGGTGCGTTGCAAATTTTCGGCTTTCAAGATCACCTTGCCGCCGAACTGTTGCGACAAATACGCCGACGGTGTCACCGGCGTGTGTTCGACGACGCCACGCCCGACTTCGCGCGCCGCACGAATCGCATCCAGGTCAATCCCCAGGTTTTTC